>OJAM01000272.1_pt1 | contig 24629 bp, 27 predicted proteins | sample 1589071 | NCBI WGS metagenome assembly OJAM01 (sample SAMN03283243) | human gut metagenome | biome: human-associated habitat; material: feces | host: Homo sapiens | place: Peru | collected 2012
ACTAGCTCAGAGTACACCGAGCCGAATAAAGCGACACCTGTATCGCCGCCCAGGTTTAGTGTAACTTTTTCACGAAGTACACAAAAAGGAATTCTTACTATGAATGGTAATTTAACGAAGGGGCCGATCATGAAAACGCTGGTGAAGCTCGCGCTCCCGATCATGGCGTCGTCGTTTATCGGCACCCTGTACAACATCACGGATATGGCCTGGATCCGCATCACTTAATTTGTCGGCGGCGCCGTTTCGATCCATGTAACGAATGATGTTGAGCGAGTTTTTGCATCGAAAAAAATCGTTCTGTTCCGATGCAATTTCGGGGGGGCAAAAAGCGCAGTTGAATATGGTGCTTGGCGAATTATTCATCGTCGTCCGACTCCTGGATCGACGCGAAAAGTCGGTCGATCAATTCCTGTTTGTCGTCCTCAAAGCGTTGCGGGAGCCGGAAACGGAACTCATCGAGAAGGCGCGGATCTATGGTTACGCCTTTTGTTTTCAAGAAGAACTCGAACTCCTGGATCATGGATCCGAGCATGGACTCCTGGACGCTTTGCAGCACGGTGATTTTTTTCATGTTGAGGAGGAGAGCGTCCGTCACCGGAGAGAGATGTTTAATGACCTGCTCGGAGACTTTTTCCGCCACGGATCCGGGCAACGTATCCGATGCGGCGTAAATGGCGGGCAGACCCTTCTCCAGGGCGATGTTGACAATATCGTTGATGCTCTCGAACTTCTTTGTCTTATAGAGATCCTTAATGGCATCGAGCGTACTGCTCTTTTTGATGCGGATATGCAGATCGGAAGAAACTGACGGGTGACGAGGCATGGCGGGCTCCTATACAGTGTTATTAACAGGAAGGTACGGAAACCTGGGGTTTCCGCTGAACGCACGGACTTGTCCGTGCCCGCGGCGTTGTGACGCCGCCGCGCCGCGTCCGCGGCGCCGACACCTGCGGTGTCATTTTTCGGGTTTTGGAACCCGAAAACCTCAAAACCCCCCGGTTTTGGAACCTGGGGAACGGGGAACCTCAAAATTCTGAAATTCCCAAATTCTAAAATTCTGAAATTCCAGAACTCTGAAATTCCAAAATTCCAAAATTCCAAAATTTATCGGTTCGGACGCAGTGGAAGGTTTTGTCTCCTGTAACGACAAAACCATGATTTCTATTATTATACTCCCCTTTCCCGTGCCTGTCAAGGGGAAGCAGGATAAGATGAGGTGGGATATTCAAAACTCAAAAATAGGCTAACATGAGAAAAAAACCTTGCTTTTTCATTATCCCATGCCTATTTTTTCATTTTTTGAATATCCGCGCTTGACAAAACCGTTATTTTGTAGTACCATGTCAAGCGATAGAGATTTTCGGTGTCCGAAAACTCTTTGACCCTGGCGACTCACCCGCGAGGGGTGAAAGGTTGGTAACATTTTCAGAAGGGAGGTAACAACTATGTTTGGAAAAGTAATGCTTCTGGTCGGTAACAATGCGGACTACAACAACATGACGAACGCCCTGCTGTCGTTCTTCAACGACTACCTGATCCCGTCGATTATGACGATTGCATCGGCTGTGTTCCTGGTACTGGGTATCCTCGCCGGTATCCGCTGGGCAAAGGCCACGACCGACGAAGAAAAGACGAAGGCGAAGAAGTCGGTCATTGGTCTGGGCATTGGTCTTGCGATCAGCGTCGTGTCGATCTGGCTTATCCCCTACCTGCTCAACTTCCTGTCGGGCATCTTCCTGAACAACGGTCTTGAGATGCAGGGTTAAAAAGAGCCCGTGCCGCGATTTTAGAATTTCTGAATTTTAGAACCTTAAAATTCGGAAAATCGCAGAGTAACAAAGAAAGGGTTGCCTTGGCGCAACCCTTTTCGTATATCAGAGGCGGAGGCTCCTCGGCGGCCAGCTGCGCCGCGGCGGCACCTCCACCGTGCGCGTGCCGGAGCCGATCCGGCACGCATGGAAACAGTTCTTCTCCCGGAAGGATCTCTATAACGGCAGCGGGGCGAGCGGCGCGGTATTTTTTGAATTTTAGAATTTTAGGGTTTGAAAATTCTAAAAATACTTTTCTCCCCTTCTGGACGCATACCGCACGGCATTTTTTGAATTTTGGAATTTCCGAATTTCAAAATTCTAAAAATCACTTTCCATTTTACATTTTCCCCGCGAGACACGCATTTTTTGAATTTTAGAATTTTAGGGTTTGAAAATTCTAAAAATCGGGGTCTCCCCTGCCCTTGCGTGCAGCTCTGACGGCATTTTTTGAATTTTGGAATTTTAGGGTTTCAAAATTCGGAAAATCGTCACTTGTTTTTCTCGCCGGACATTTTTTGAATTTTGGAATTTTAGAATTTTGGAATTTCCGAATTTTACGGTTTCAAAATTCTAAAAATCGTTTCTTGGTTTTCCTACCTGGTATTTTTTGAATTTTAGAATTTCCGAATTTCAGAATTTTAGAATTTCGGAATTTTAGAATTTTAGAATTTTAGGGTTCTAAAATTCAAAAAATATGTTGACACGCTTTTATAAATGGTGTATAATGGAAGCGTAAAAAAGTAAATTTGGAGGTGCTGAATGGCGCAAATAATTTGTTTTATCAACCAGAAGGGCGGCGTCGGAAAGACGACGACCACGGTGCAAATGGCGGCATACCTTACGCGGCGCAACGCGAAGGTGTTGATGATCGACATGGATCCGCAAGGCAACCTGACGAGCTACCTCGGAGTGAACACGGACGACGAGAACACGATCGCCGAGCTGCTGCTCTCGGAAGCGACTTTCGCCGATACCGTCAAGCCGACGACCTACGGCGATCTGATCCCCAGTGACTCTGCTCTGGGGTATCGTGAAATGGAGATCGGCGGCAGACCGGCGCGGGAGCTTCTCTTGTCAAAGGCGCTGCGCGGGAACATTGACACATACGACTACGTTCTGATCGACTGCCCGCCGGCGATCAACACGTTCACCTACAACGTCCTGCTTCTGGCAAAGAGTGTTGTGATCGTATCCGAAGTTGGCTTCTTCTCCGCCCAGGGGTGCGGCAAGATGATTGACACGGTACGACAGGCTGTGGCGGCGTATGACCGCAGCATCAACATAGCCGGCATCTTGTTCACCAAAAACAACAACACCCGCCTGGCGCGCGAAATCCGCGAGCAGGTGGAACAGGTTGTGGCGGATTACGGCGTTAGAGTGTACCAGAGCACGATCGGTACGTTCCCGGCGCCGGTCGGCGAGTCTCAAGCGGCGCATCAAAGTCTTTTTGACTACGCCCCCAAAAACAAAGTTGCGGCGCAATACGAAGCCGCGTGCGAAGAAATTATTAAATCGGTAAAGGAGAACTGAAACCATGGCAAAGACGAAATTCGGTATTGCAGATGCAATCAGAAACGAGGTCAAAACACCTGCTCCGGCGGCTGTGGAGCACGCGGAGGCACCGGCGGTGGCTCCGGCCGAACCGAAAGTGGACATCACCCCCGCACTGTCCACGGCGCCTGCAAAGGCTGCAAGGAAGCGCGGCAGACCGAGAAAAGAGGACGACCGCCACGAGTTCGTGCGGACGGCTGTGCCGACTGATCTGAAAAACAAACTGCACATCATTTGCAGACAGAAGAACGTGACGGAGAGCGATTACGTGTATGAGCTCTTGAGAAAGGCTGTTGACCGGGATTTCGAGCGGGCGTTCGCCGATATGCGCGGCGACATCGAATAACGGGCTGAAACGCAATTTTTGAATTTTGGAATTTTAGAATTTTGGAATTTTAGAATTTTAGGGTTTCAAAATTCTAAAAAGGACGACAACGATGCGAAAAGTATTTGCGCTGCTACTGGCGCTGCTTGTCCTGCTCGCCCTTGTATCCTGCGAGGTCGAGATGCAGGAACTGCCGGCTTCCTCCTTTGTGAGAGAGGCGAAGGCGACCGTTTGGAAGGAGGCGGTGTCCTCCGGATCTGACACCGAAGGCAAGACCGTTTCTCCGGACGAGCTGGAGAGCGGCACGTCGGCGGAGCGTTTCACAGAACTATCCATGACGTTAGATCCGACGGATCTCGCTGGCTACCAGATCCTTTACTGCGAGTTTGAACTGACAGCGAACACGGACGCCGAATTGACGCTGGAGCCGGTGGTGCGCGGCGGGAAATACGGCGGCGGGGCGAGCCAGGGCAAGAACAACTATGAGCTGACGGCGGGAGAGACCGTCACGATCACGCTCTCTATCGGGATCGAGATCGAGGATCCGAGCGTGGAGGTCGGCCTCGACGTGATCTTCACCTCCACGCTGCCGTTCCGAGCTTCGGAGGGCGACGAGGAGACGGATCAGATCGACCTGGTGAGCTGGGCGGCAATCACGTATGAGATCAGCGGCCTGCGGTTCTACGGAGCGCAGACGACCGCGGTCTGATTTTCCGAATTTCAGAATTTTGGAATTTTGGAATTTTAGGGTTTCAAAATTCGTAAATTCAAAAAATAGAAGGGAGGCGCTTCCAAGTGGAGGAGATCCTCATAAGCAAGAAACAGTGCGAGTGGATAGACGACGGCTGGCACCGATGCTGGAAAGTGGAGATGCCGGACACCGCTCCCCATGCCGGGTATGCCTTCGAGGTCAGCGACTACCTTCTGTCGGAGAGTGAGAACCCCCAGGTGCTGCGTCTGCGGCGGCCGGGCAAGGACGGCTTCCTGTTCATCTTGAAGAAGATCCAACGCGAGCCGGGGCAACGGTATGCCCGCCCGAAACTGACGTGGCAGGATCTGTGCAGCGAGTTATCGGAACACTCTGCCGGCAACGACAAGACCACCCTGCAACAAGGGCTGGCGTTCATCTACGACTATGACTACGACCGCGGCTTCGAGGTTGGCAGGGAAGGGCATTACGCGGTGGGAGGCATCGAACGGTGCTGGTTCTGGGAGAACGGCACCAAGCGCCGTCGCTCCTCCGCGAAGAACTTCCGGCTGCTTCGGCTGCTCCGGCCGGAAGAAGTCGCCGGGACGCAGCAGGCGATCGCGCGCCTGCAAGAGATCGACACGGAGCTGTACCGTCTGGATCACATAGAGCGTGACTTCGGGCGCGTCAAGTGGGACATCGATCACACCGTGCAGGTGTTGCAATCTGCCGCGGACGCCTTCCTCGCGCAAGTGAACGCAGCGCGGGAACATCTCAAAGAAGAACAGGCCGCAATCGTGAGCGGACTGGAACGGGAATAATCGAATTTTAGAATTTCAAAATTCCAAAATTCCAAAATTCAGAAAATCGACTGTATTTGAGGAGAACATGACATGAAACATACTGTAACGAAAGCCTTTAGCCTGCTGCTGGCGGTGCTGATCCTGGCGGTCAGCCTGGCTTCCTGCGGAGGGAAAGACAACGACCTTGTGTCGGCTTTCACCGGGCAGATCGGCGCCGATGCCATGCAAGACTTTGGCGTGTATGCTTGGACTGGCGCGGGCAACACAACCGATGCGTGGGGAGCGGTCTCTCCCAGCAAGGCAACATACGAACAGTTCACGGACTGGTTGGCGAAAGGCACCAGGTTGAGAAAATGGGATCATCGCCTCCAATGGGTCAAGGAGCTGGAGGGCAAGAGTCTGACGAAAGCCTCGTTTACGCTTGAGGCAGATCGCGCGGTGACGTTGACCGTTTGCGTGCAATATGCGGCGTTGGAGAAATTCACAAAGACCGTGACGCTGGAGGCGAATAAGCCGCAGAAGATCGAGATCGAGTTCACGGGATACGCCATTGACCGGGACAAACCGATTGCCTTTACTTTCTGGCGGCTGCCGGAAGGGAAGAATTGGACAGACCACTACCAGATGAACAGCTCCGAACAGAGTGAGTGGAGCCAGACGATCTACAAAGTAACCGACTACAAACTTTTCTGCAACTGACCGGAGGACGTTTCTCGTGAAATTTCTAGGAATAGACCTTGACGGATTGTGGTGGAGCATCGCCCGCGGGTTGATGCAGATTATTGACTGGCTCGGACAGGCGTTCAATTTCCTGGTCGGTGCCGATACGGTCAATGCGTCCGCCAATGAAGGCAAGGGAGACAATATCAGTAACCTGTTTGTGACGATCTTCAACGGCACGGAAAGCTCCGCGAACATGACCCGCCTGTATCTGATGATTATGATAGGCAGCGTGGCGTTCCTGTGTATCTTTATCGCGATCGGCGCCGTGAAGGCGCAGTTCACGAAGTCCCCGACGGACAGCCTTCAGAGCATCGGCTCGAAGTCCCTGTTCACTCTCATCAAGATGATCGCTATTCCCATTGTTTTTTTCGTGGCGCTTCAGGCTATGGGATATATCTTCAATTTCCTCATCAGCGTGATGAACCACGGTTCAAACTCCGCGTCGCTCGCGCAGAGCCTCTGCGACGCGTGCTGCTCCGGTGGTGTTGACGTGCAGTTCAATATGAGTTATGACAGCTTGAAAAAAGCGCTGGAGGGTGGCGGCGAGTTCAACTACCTCATGTGTATCCTGGCGGCGGCTTTCCTGGTCGTGACGCTGGTGACGGTTTCAATCACGCTGACGAAGCGCATCATCGAGGTGTTCTTCTATTACCTCTCCGCGCCGATCGCACTGTGCCGCACCCCGCTCGACGACGGAAAGAGCTTCGACCTTTGGAAAGAGAACGTCGTCTCCAAGCTGTTGAGTGCCGGCGGTATCATCATCTGTATGTACCTGTACTACGCAATCATACCGCTGTTCAACGACGCCGTGGCGCAGTGGCAGGCGGCGGATCCGAAGGGCGGCAGGGACATCATCGCGAACGTCCTCAAAATACTGTTCGTGATCGGCGGATCGTGCGTGCCTGCGTCTGCGTCTATGCTCATGGCGCAGTTGATCTCGCAGGGGACAGGCCAGAACGAGAGCAATAACATGATGCACACGCAACAGATGATGGGCAACGCCCTGCATCTGGCAGGTGCGGCAGGTTCCCGCGCCGTCCTCGGCGCCCTCGGCGGCGCCGGGAAAGCTGGCACAGCCGTTGTTGGCGGCGCTGCGAAAGCGGTTAAAATGGCAGGCGGCGCAGTAGGACTCTCCGGTGGTGGCGGCGGTGTAGCCGCGGCTGCGCTCGGCGGAGCCGCTTCCGGTGCTGCCGGTGCAGCGTCCGGCGGAGGTTTCGGCGGTGGCGTTGGCGCGGCAGCGAGAACGGGTGCCGCAGCTATGGCGGCTTTCTCCGGTGCCGGTGGTGCCGGAGCGGCAGCAGCCGGCGGCACGCCGGTCGGCGGAAGTGTCGGCGTGGCAGCACGCGCTCCCAGCGGAGCGACAGCGAGCGCTTCCCGCGGGTTCGGCGGAAATGTCTTGGGGAATATTAAGTCCTCGTATGGGAAAGCCCGCCAAAAGGTCGCAAACACAAATCCCCTCCTCGGCGCTGCCGGGAAGGTCGGCTCCATGATCGGCGCCGGCGTCCGCCTTGCCGGTGGGGTGATTACGGCAGCGCCGAAAGCGGCGGTGCAGTCCCTCGCCCACAAAGTGGCGAACACGAAAGCCGGCAGACACTTTGCCCACCGGTGGGAGGAGAAGAAGGAAGCGCGGCGTCTGAAGAAAGAGGGACGCGCAGAGGCCACGGCGGCACAACGTACCACCGGAAAGTATAGCAGCCTCGATCGCGCTATGCAGCTCGACGGTGCCGGCGGCACCGGCAACACGAGCGCTTACATGATAGCGAAAATGGACGCCTACGAGGCACGGGCGCAAAAGGTGGAGAGCTATTTGAGCCGCCGCTCCGGTTGGAGCGAGGAGACAAAACAGCAGTACCGGCGGAGCCAGTTGGAAAGCGAAGCGAGCCGGATCTCCGCTTATGCGGACGTCGCCCGTGACAGAATGAACGATGACTCTATCAACCGCTTTAAGTCCTTCTATGGCAAAATGAGCCGCGACCTCTATGGAGAAAATGCAAAATGAAACGACTGATACCCTCTCAAATCAAGGAGGAGAGCAAAGTCATTAAGGGACTGTCTCTCACCGATCTTGTTGTTCTGATTATCGGACTTTCGCTGATTGCCCTCACTCTGGCGTCGTCGCTGGCGAACGTCGCCAAGATCATCATTTGCATCGTGCTTCTGGCGGGCTTTTCGATCGCCGTGGTGCGGTTCGATATGGTGAAGGGGTACAAACTCCTGCTGTATGCGTTCTTGTATCTGACGCGCAAAAAAACCGTAAAGGACGTCAATCTGGAAACCTCTTTTGACCTGTCCTTCGGGGAAACGATCAAAAGCCAGAACGGCTATACCGCGGTTGTCGAGCTGCACGGCATCGACTTCGGCATCTTCGAGGAACGCACCCAGGACGACTACATTACCGCGTTCTGCGAGGCGGTCAAAGAGATCCGGAACGGGAAGCTGGTGAAGCTGGAGAAACCGCTCGATCTGACGGAATATATCCGCTTCAACCAGGGCGTGATCCTCCGCAACCTTGACAACCAGGACGCCGACCCGGAAGCGGTGGCGATCCGGAACGAGATTATCAGCAACCAGGACGATAACATCGAGCGCGTGAACTACGTTGACCGTGTGGACGTTGAGTCGTTCTATTTCGTCATTTGCGACGCCTCGGAAGAAGCGTGCCTGCGGACGGCACAGTATGTGGCGGGCGTCAGCCAACAGATCGGTCTGATGCCGAAGATCCTCAAGGACAGAGAGCTGAAAATGTTTGTGAAGCTCTTTGTCAGACCGACGACTGCCGGATACAACGAGCAGGACAAAAAGCAGGGAACGGCGGAGGACGTGCTGGCATACGGAGAGATCCGCGAAAAGGCGAACAAGCTGGTGATTGACGGCACCGAGATGCGCGTCATGTGCCTGGGTAAATATCCGTACTTCGTCGGCAACGCATGGGCGCATGACATCTTCTCCCTGGAAGGCTGCCGCGTGGTGTTCAATTTCGCCACCTATTCCGGTAAGAATGTCAACAAGGTGATTTCCAAGTCCATGACGGAGCTTCGGAGCCGTCTGCGTGACGAGAAACTCCGCGAGGACGAAAAAATGGCGTATGCCACGAGTTACAACTCACTGGAGAACCTGCTCGAAAATATCAACTATGCCAACGAGGTGTTGTACTACACCGAGTTTTATCTGCTGTATCCGGCGAACCGGCACCGCGAGATCCTGAAGGCAATCAGGAGCAAAGGGATCCGCGTCAACGACCTGGTGTTCACACAGTATGACGGGTGGCTCTCGATGCTGCCGTTCCTGCCGATGCCGCAGCGCGAGAACCGGGAGAGATATTCCCCCATTCCGTCCTCGACGATCGCCGGTGCGTTCCCCTTTGTGTCCAAGATGCTCATGGACGAGGAGGGAAGCTACCTCGGCTACACGAGCCGGTTCCCGGCGTTCTTCAACCAGTTCAAACTGTCGGATACCCGCGTCAATCACAATATGGTGATCCTGGGCAAGTCCGGCGGCGGCAAGTCCTTCTTTATGAAGAAAACCGTCGTCAGAGCGGCGGCTGAAGGGAAGCGGATCTACATTCTGGATCCGGATAATGAGTACGACCATTGTTGCAGGGTGCTGCGCGGCAACTGGATCGACGTCGGCGGTGAAACCTCCGGCCGCATCAATCCGCTGCAAGTGTTCCCGTCTCTGCGCGACAGCGCCGGCGTGGGCGACGTATCGTCGCACCGCCTGTTCCTCGACCAATTCTTCCGCACGGTCGCCCCGGAAATGAGCGAAGAATGTGCGCTCTATCTGAACAAGGCGATTGCGGATCTTTACGCCGGCATGGGCATCACGGACGGCTCGGAGCTCGACAAGATGAAGCCGGAGGATTTCCCGACCTTTGACGACTTCCGCGCACTGCTGCTGAAGAAGATTGAAAACAAGGATCGGCGTTACGACGAGGGCGAGGTCGCCGTCTACAAAAAGGTGCTGCTGTACGTGGAGCAATTCGCCGCGGGCGGTTTGTATGCCCGTATGTGGAACGGTGTAACGACCCTGGAGATCAACAACGACTTCAACGTGCTGAACTTCCAGAGTCTTTTCGCAAACAACAACCGCATTGTTGCAAACGGCCAGATGCTCTTGCTGATGCGCTTTTTGAACCGTGAGGTTATCAAGAACCGGGAATACAACCGGAGCGCGGATCATGCAAAGCGGATTATGATTGTCATTGACGAGGCGCACCGTTTCATCAATCCGCAGTTCCCGGTCGCGCTGGAGTTCATGTCAACCATGGGTAAGCAGATCCGTAAATACGACGGCGCACTGACGGTCGCGACGCAAAACATCGACGACTTCGTAGGCGTCTCGGCGGAAATGAAGGCACAGGCATCGGCGGTCATTAACGCCTGCCAGTATTCGATGATCTTCGGTCTCTTTGCGGACGACGTGAACAAAGTCCGCGAGCTGTACGCAAACTACAACGGCGGTCTGACGCAGAACGAGATTGACTATGTGACCCGTGCGCGCCGCGGCGATGCGCTGTTCATTCTGGACATCAACACCCGTCTCCCGATACACATTGACGTGTTCCAGGGAGAGGTCAAATACCTTGAGCCTGTGAAGGAGACGCCCGCGGAAGCGGCAGAGGCTCCCGCCCCGGCAGGGGATCCCGCAGGGGAGACGGCAGAGGATCCAACCCCGACAGAGGAGGCGTCCGAAGCGGCGGCCGAGGAAAATCAAAGAAGAGATCAACGTTTTCGTAGAGAATGCTGACGCTCAGGTAGTAAAGGGTAACAAGGCCGCCGACGCGCAAGACTGATGCGAAAATTTCAGAATTTTCGTATTCTGGAATTTTAGGGTTTTGGAATTTTGAAATTCTAAAATTCCAAAATTCCGAAAATGGAGGCACTCATGTACGAAAGCAAATATAACCTGGGCAAGAAAGCAAACTATTTTCTTGCGAAAAAGAACCTGGTGGCGAGCATATACAGCAGTGCCAGGATCGAAGGTATCAATGTGACATTTCCGGAAACGGAAGCAATTCTCAACGGCATTAACGTGTCGCGTCTGAACGTAGACGAAATATTGGTCGTGCGGAATTTGAGAAATGCGTGGAAGTATGTTCTCAACAACCCGGACGATCCGTTCAATCTGGAGTATGCCTGCCGGGTGAACGCGGAGGTATCCAACAACGAGAGCCTGGCGTGGGGAACGCTGCGAACGGGAAGGGTCGGGATCTCCGGCACCGATTATGTCCCGGAGGTTCCGCAGGAAGGCGTCGTGCGTGCCATGATCGGACAGATCTTGGCGCAGGAAAATCCGATTGACAAAGCGCTGGACTATTATCTGTACGGGTGCCGGCAGCAGCTTTTCTGGGACGGCAACAAAAGAACGTCGTTTATCTGCGCCAACAAGATTCTCATGGATTCCGGCGCCGGGATCCTGAATATCCGGGATAAGCATTTCACGGAATTTGCCGAAAAATTGCAGGCGTTTTACACGACGGGCGACGGGACGCAGCTCAAGGCATTTCTGTATGAGTCCTGCCTTGAGGGAATGGAACTGCCTGCCCCGGATACGGCAGGCAGCACAAATACAGAAACACAGGATTAACTTCACCGGGAGAGACAAAAGCAAAGGAGATCTCACGATGCCAAACGAGACGAACCAAGGCAAAAGATCCGCATGGAGCAAGGTATTGCTTCCGGCAGAATGGCGCCTCAAGGAATACGACAGAGTGGTATTCTATCGCCTGGGGAAAGAAGCCGGAGACCTGGCAGGGTATTCGATCAGCCACCCGAAAGCGTTACTATACACCGCTGAAGCGGTCAAGGTGCTGTACGGCAATCCGGCGACGGAGGCGGAGGTGACGGCAGACCGTCTGATCTTCCGTTCCGACGCGATCATTACGCTGAAGAAGGGGAACGAACAGAAGAAGATCGGCAGCAAGGAACTGTCTTTGGCTTTGGAACGGTGCCTGGAGGCGCACACGCAGGCTGCAAGCGGAGCGCGGCGCACGCAGCGGCCCGCGGAGACACGCACCAAAGAAGAAAATCGAACACAGCGCGTTTTTGACCCCATGGAGACGCTTCCGGAAGAAACGAGGCGTGTTCTGACCGGCACTTTTGAAGAAGATATATTCGCCCTGGACGACAAACAGGTGTTCCTATCCTCCGTGCCGGACGCTCCGGCGGGATACATCGTGGCAGGGAACGGCGACATGGAGTTTAACGACGCCGGGGAGCTTGTCCTCACGGAAAGTGCCCGCGGGGAGCTGGCGCACCGTCTTTCGGCTGGCGAGAAGTGTTTCTTCGAGACGGAGGAAGATGCGACAATGGCAGCGGTCGGTGGCAGGAGCACCACGTATGACATGATGCAGGAGGCGGACAAGGCTCGCGTAGACGCGGCGTACCTGGCGCTGTTCCGGGACACCGACAAAGAGTATTACGACACGCTGCCTTCCAAAGAAGCCTTTGCAAAGGACTATCTGATTAAAAAGAACTGGGCAAAGTACCAGAACTACCACAACGACCGGGCATACGAGAAGAACACGCCGTATCCTTTGCGGAGCCGGCAGATCTTCGTATGCTGGAAATTCATTTACTACAACGAAAACGGCGAGCCCTACATGAAACCGCAAAAGGTGCCGTTCTCGCCGCACTATGACGGGCGGGCGAAAAGCAGCAGCCGCGACGGCTCCCACATCAAGACGTGGGGGACGTTTGAGGAGGCTTGCAAGGCGGTTGACAAATACGGCTATGACGGCGTGGGCATCATGTTCGGAGGCGGCGTCATGGGCATTGACATTGACGGTTGCATTGTAGATGGGAAGATCTCCGATGCGGCGCGGGACATCATCACGCGCGTGAACAGTTACACCGAGCTGTCCCCCTCCGGGACGGGCGTACATACCCTGTGCTTCGGTACGATCCCCCAGGGCTCCAGGAATGACGCTATCGGGCTTGAAATGTATCCGAGCGGGCGGTTCTTTACCCTGACCGGGCATCGGTTTGAAGGGTATGCCAAAATGGCGAAACACGAGGATTGCCAGCCGGTGATTGATGAGATCTACGCCGCCAACTTCGGCCAGCGGGAACAGCGCGCGGCGGCGACGCCGGTCGGCGCCACCACCGAGACGGTATATAGTTCGCAGGAGATCGTCAAACGGTTGTTATCGGCGCCGAAAATGGCGGACAAGTTCCGGTGTCTTTGCCAGGGCAGGCCGCCGCGGGTCTGGGACGCAGCAAAAGAGCAGTGGACGGATCGAGTGGACACACACTTCCTGCGGGAGGACGGCAGTCCGGATATGAGCAAATTGGATTATGCGTTTTGCAAGATGCTTGTATTTTACCGGGCGACCGCCGAGCAGATCGATGAGATCTACCGCGCGCAAGATCCGGGGCACAAGGTCGAGGGGCTGACGGTTGACGGCGGCGGCCTCGCCCGTGACAAGTGGGATCGTCACCAGGGCAGCGGCACCTACGGTAGCTACGTCATAAACAACGCCTTCAAGGGTGTGACGGCGCTATATGATCCCGCGAGCGCAAGATCATTTGCCCGCGGCTTCGCGGAGCGCAAGAAAAATTCTGTAAACGATATGGAGTAAGGAGACAGCCATGAAGAAGAACACCAAAAAAACGACCGAGATCACTCTCAAGCCCGGCCAGGGCATCACGGAAGAATTGCTGGAGGACGTATTCGGGGCGGAAGATCGTGACACCGGCGACCTCGGCGAGCCGGACGGCACCGTAGAAGAAAAAATCGTCTTTCGGAGGGATTGATCGTGGCAGAAAAGCAGCAGGAGTTATCAAAGAGCCGTCAGGCGCTGCTTGACAAAGTGCTGAAGCTGTTTGAAGGAAAACGGCTGGACTGGACGAAAGGCTGGTCCAGTCCAGGCGCTCCGCTCCCGCCGGTGAGCGGCGTCAGCGGAACGAGGTATCACGGTTGCAACAATGTGCTGCTCTGGCTGGTGGCGATCGAGCGTGGATACACGGACAACCGCTGGGTGACGTATCACCAGATCGAGGAGAACGGCTGGCGCTTTAAGAAGAACGAGAGCGGCGAGTCTCTGGGGAAGGGAGCCGGTGTTGCCGTTGAACTTTTCCGTTATTACGACAAGGCAACAAAACAAGACCTGGACTGGTCTGAATTTCGGAAACTTACCCTTGACGAACAGCGCGCCTATTGGGAGGAGAATGTCCGTCGGATCACGCGATATTATACTGTTTTCAACGGCGACGTGGTGGAGGGTATGCCTCCGCTGGAGCAGACGCAGATCCGCCACCTCACACCGGAAGAACGCGACGAACGCGCGGAGCAGCTGATCCGCGCCTGGAACGACAAGCAGTGCCGGATTATCCACGACGGCGGGAACAGTGCGTATTACCAGCCGGCGACCGACCAGGTACATCTCCCGGAGCGGACGTCCTTCCATTCGATCGAGGAATACTATGGCACGGCATTACACGAAATAGGTCATTCCACCGGGCACCCGTCGCGTCTGAACCGGGATCTTTCCGGAGGGTTTGGCTCGGACAAATATGCCAGAGAAGAACTGCGGGCGGAATTTGCGTCTATCTTCATGCAGCAGGAACTCGGATTACCTCTTGGTGAGTACCACATCAAAAATCACGCGGCGTACCTGCAATCATGGGGTGCGGAAGTCAAGAAAGACCCGAACGTGCTGTTTGATGCGATCAAAGATGCCGGGCGGATCTCCACCTGCGTCTTTGAAAACGCGGCGGGCATGGAAGCCTCGGCGGCGTCTGAAGCAGAGAGCCAGCGGGAGGGCATGGAATCCCCGCTTTTCGCCATGGTATCCAGTATGCCGGACACGGAGGGTGTGGCGGCTCCGGCTCACACAGAGCAGACCGCCAACGCCGACAGTCCGTTTCTCCGTGCCATGCTCGGAGAGGACGTAAACGAATAATCAACCTATCGGAGGGAACGCGCACCAATGAAAGAGAAATACCAGGGCATACTGGAGCAGATCGACGAGAGCTACCGTGTGATGAAGGCGATGCGGCCGTTACCGAAAGCGGGGGTGCAATACTTTGTCGAGGAAATGGGCATCAGTATTGCACACAATAGCAACGCATTGGAAGGAAACACATTTACCTTTGACGAGACTCGGCTGCTGCTTGAGAAGGGGATCACCGCTTCGGCGCGGTCTTTCCGGGAGCATGAGGAGATCGTCGGTTACAAGCAGGGGTTTGATTTCCTGTACCGTGCCCTGAAGGAAGAACGGGTCGTTGATGAAGATTTCATCAAGACGCTGCACGCATACGTGCTGCGGGGGAGCGAAGGAGCCGGAGAATACAGGACGATCCAGAACTATGTCGGGAGTCTGACAAAGGTCAAATACACGCCTTGCCCGCCGTCTCAAGTGCCGGGCAAGATGCGGGATTACGTTGCCGGACTGCAAGAGGGCATTTCCGAGAACAAACAGATCCGGGAGCAGGAGAACGTAGACTGGGAAAGGCTTTTTCACGCGCTGGCGGCGCACCACATCGAGTTTGAGAAGATCCACCCGTTCGTTGACGGGAACGGCAGGACGGGGCGGCTGTTGCTCACCTATGAGATGATTTCCCTTGGACTCTTGCCGGTAGATATTCGGTACGAGGAAAGAGAACGTTACTATGCGGGGCTTGCCTCCTATGACGTCAAGGCAAAGAGGAGCACGCGCCCGGAGAGCAAGACAGAAAAAATGGCTGGCTTGATCGCGGAGTGCGAATTACGATCTATGAAGATCTGGAACGATATTTTTGCAGATTACCAAGGTGAAAGAAAAAATGATTTAGCGGGATCGGCGACCGTCGGCACGCCGGCTCCCGCGTCTCCGGCACCGTTCAGCGCAGCTTTAAGCGAGGCGGTGGCGAATATGCCGACGCAGCCGGGCAGTGCAAGCACCCCTGGCAAGTACACGGCAAGCAGCAACGAAAACAGCAACGAGTAAATTATGTTTGAAAAGTGTTGATTTTTTTGATGCTTGATGATATAATAACACTGAACAACGAAAGTTGTTGCAAGTGGTGTCTCTCCGCCGTTTAAGTGGGAACGATAAAAGTGGTGTCTCTCCGCCGTTTAAGTGGGAACGATAAAAGTGGCGGGCTTTTGCCCGCCCTTTTTCATAGAAAGGGATTATGCAGTTTGTCAGAGTTGATGTTCAGTACATACGAGCACTGAAGAAGGTGGATTTTCGCGTCCAGACGAATGACCCGGCAGAGGAAAAAGAGAACAAACCTTTTTTGGGTATCTTGTTTCACCGGGGTGGTGCGGAATATTTTGTTCCGCTTTCATCTCCAAAACCGAAACACGCGACAATGAACAATAGTCGTGATTTCCATAAAGTATTGGACGCAAAAGGGAACTTGTTGTCGGTTATCAATTTCAATAACATGATCCCCGTCGTGCCTGCCCTATATAAGCGGGTAGAATTTGCACACGACAAAGATCGCACTCTTTTGGGGAAGGAATATGCCTTTTGCAAAGAAAATGGCCGTGTTTTGATGAACAAGGCAAAAATCTTGTATAACCGATATAAAGCCGGGCTGCTGACTTCTGCGGAAATGGAAAGAACGGTCAATTTCTCCGCGCTGGAGGCCGCGATGCAGGATTACTTATCTACTTTGCAGCCTGCCACCGATTCCGCGGATTCTTCGATTCAAGCTGCCCCCGAAACGGCATCAGTCAGCGCAGCTTTAAGCGCAGTGGTGGCGAATATGCCGGCGCAGCCGGGCAGTGCGAGCACCCTCGGCAGGCACGCGGCAAGCGGCAACGAAAACAGCAACGAGTAAAAGAGGGTTTCCCCCGGAGCCGTTATGTAAAAGCCCCTAGAAAGCCGGACGTTCTGTCCAGGCAATCTAGGGGTGCTTTGTTTTTCGTATCTTGCGGTGGATACGTCGTCAGTTCGGTCACTTTTTCATATCGTTGGATACGCGAAATTCGAGAAGATCGATCAGATAAGAAGGACAATTACTTACTCCGCTTTCCCAATTTTCAACAGACCTGGTTGGGATATGGTAACGGTCAGCGAAGGCTGCCTGCGACAGATCTGTCCGCAAGCGGATACACTTGACCCTAATTGCGGGGGGCAAAGTTACCTTGTCGAGCCCATACGTCCACAAGACTATGGGGGGAAGCTCTTGAGTTGCATCGAGCACCTCGTGGCCGTAATATTTTCGCAGATCCGTTTTGTAAAGCATTTTTGTTGGCTCGATATGTGCCAGGCGCCGCACTCCGTCAGTGGTCTCTATAAGGAGCTGCGTCGGGCATTGTTTGCTATACCATGCGTTATTGACTTGCATATCTGTCACCTACTCACCAGCACGGGTTTTCCTTTGACAATTCCCACTCCTCGCCGTACTTTTTTTCATGTGCCTTTTCGTAGGCAGAGAAAAACTCTTGATCAGAACAAGGTGCAAGTAGGTTATGTAATTCTTCGCAGATCTCATCGTCCATAAGGGCAACTGCCGCATCAAAATCCAGTTTATAGCCGTTTCTGTTAACAACGATCATAATTTTCCTTCTCCCCGAACAGCCGATAGGACAGCGCACAATATCAATATCAGCGGTGATCGATAAACCACTTGGCAGAGGTTTCGGTCATAAGGCAGATTGCCTCCTGCGCGGCTGCCATGGTGGCGGCAGCTGCCTTGTCCCCGGCAATTTCGATTGCCTGATTGATCTCATCTACCAGTGCCGGAGCTGTCATAACACCGTCCACTACGCGGGGGCAAAAACAGTTGCTGCGGAGTTTTGCAAATCGGATCTCACGCGCCCAATCAATCTGTTTATCGGAGCCTTCCAACGCCGGAAGTTCGCGCTTTGCATCCCCCTCCAGGCGTTCACGCGCCTGCTGTGCTTTATAGCAGGCCGGGCAGAGTGCAGAAGTCCGATACCAAGCGATTTTCTTCTCGCGATCGGCAGCGGTTCCGTAGAGTTGCGTTTCAAATTCATGCCCACAGGAGCAGGCAACCGTACACTTCATTTTGCGAACCTCATTTCGTTGTTCTCAAGTATATTATACCACCAAATTGGTGGTATTGCAATACCTATAATAAGGGGAATTAAGAAAAAAGTTGAGGAAAAAAGAGAGCGCGCGACCGGGAGAGTCGGAAAGAAAAAGCAACGGCGTCTGCCCTCGTTTTATTGCGGAAAATTTCATAAAATTTCTGTTGACAAACGGTATCGAAGCGGATATAATAATAGTGCAGAGAAAAACTGCGATAATCCGTGGCGCTCCGCTGCCGTGAATGCGGGTGATAGATCCGTGGTGCTCCGCTACCGTGAATGCGGGTGATAATTCCAAGGGGCATTGTTGCCCCTTTTTTATTGTTCAGGAGGTGAAGTATGGATTTTTATTTTGTAAAGCCGACTTATGTGCAATATCTGAAAACGATTGATTCGAGAGTTCCAGATGTTCAATATGCGAAACGGAATAAATTTTTGTGCGGTGTGGTCTTTGACGTAAACGGGAAACAGTATTTTTCTCCCGTTTCTTCCTTCAATAAACAGCAAAGAACAAATTTTATTATAGAGGACAAAAACGGGAAAGCTGTTGGCTCGTTGCGGCTGTCTTTTATGCTTCCCATTCCTCGCGAACAGTTAAGCCATTATGTTATCTCACAAGAGCCGGATCCAAAATACAGAACGCTATTGACTCAAGAACTGGATTACATACAGAAACACGAACCTAAAATAAAGCAGAAGGCGGCAGAGGTATATGCGATAGGGAACAATCCTAACCATTATCTCGCAAAAAACTGCTGCGATTTTGCGCGTCTGGAGCGTGAAGCGACCGCGGAGGGGTATCAACGGTTCCTGGAAGAACGCCAGGCAGGCGTGGAGGCGGAAAGTGTTCCCACCGCTGCCCCGGCAGCTGCCGCAACCGAGGCGGCGCCGGAGGGCACCCCGGCGGCAGCCGGCAGACAGTCGAGCCCGGAACTGCTGGCTATGGTATCCGGTATGCAGGATCCGGTCGTTCCCGGTGCCGGGAACGTGCCGCAGGCATCGAAGGGCAAAGAAAATATCAACGAGTGAGTTTGGACGCTCAAGAGCCGATCGCTGCATTTGCAGCGCTCGGCTCTTTTTCAAAAAATATTGCAAATAGATTGCTACTTGCTATCATTTGTGATATACTATGGGTGAACACAAATTTAGGAGGAACGAACATGGAGAATGTGTCCAGCGTGATTTTTCGCGTAAACAGCGACGTAAAAAAGCAGGCAGAGGCTATTCTTGACAAGCTGGGGCTCTCGATGACGAGCGCGTGCGGGATCTTTTTGCGGCAGTTGATTATACAGAATGGTATGCCTTTTCAAATGACGCTTCAGAGAACGGTGCCGTTGTCTTACGAAGCTCTGACGAAGGAACAGTTCGCAAGCGAAATGGAAAAAGGTTTGGCAGACATTCGGGAGGGACGTACTTTCTCGGCGGACGAAGTAGATGCGGAAGTGCGACGGATCATTGAAGCATGACAAAAGAAAACAACTTGTGGGAAGTCCGATATTCGGAGCGAGCGAAAGAGGACTTGAAAGGCATCGTTGATTACATTGTTCATGTTTTGCTGGAACCCGGCATCGCGGCAAATATACACGCTTCGATTACGAAGGCGGTGCGCTCCCTGGAAAGATTGCCATATCGTTTTCATTCATATTTGGAGGAGCCTTTCTTTTCGCTCGGTATGCGCGTTATGAAGGTCAAGAATTACTTGATTTTTTACATACCGAACGAGGCAGATCATACGGTGCACGTTGTTCGCATGATGTACGCCGGTCGTGACGTCAGGAACCAACTGAACTGAAGTATCGAAAATATCCCCTTAAGGCCACCGCGGTTTACGCGGTGGCTTTTCTGTTTATGGCCGGCTTGCCGGCAGGATCTGTTTTGCCGTTGGTGGTGCCCTCAAGAGCCGGGCATGATGCACCTTCCGTGCTGCCGCGGCGCAAGGCAAAATGAATTGCCGTTCCGGCAGCCTTGACACCGCCGCCCGGAAGGTATGCCCCGACGTCTGCTTGAGGGCACCGCCAACGCCCCTAGCAACAAAATTTTTTCTACAAGGAGACGAAAGAATGGCAAACTACTGTTACTATCACATGAAGGTCGTGGGCGACAGCCGGGAGAACCTCGAACGGTTTTACAGAGCGATGAGACGGGAGGGCGAGTTTTCCGAGTGGGGCGTCGGTCGGATTTACTGGTGCGAAATGGACGACGAAATCGAGCAGAGAGACGACGGTCGATATGAAATGACGGTCAACGGGGACTGTGCGTGGTCGATTTTGACTTCAATGGTCGATGTGGGCGAGCTGACGTTCCCGCACGGACTGCTCGCGCAATCCGAAAAACTCAATCTTGACATTGAGGCTTTTTCGGAAGAAAACGGGTTTGCTTTCCAAGAGCATTACCTTTTCTCCAAGGGAGAACAGAAAATCGGCGAGTATGTGGACTGGTACGAAATCGACGTCAGCGAGGACATTGACGACGAGGAAGCAATCAAGGAGACCATACGCGAGCTTTGCGCGGAGAACTACATCAAGACGGGGAATTACCGGGACTATATCTCGGACGGCTTCATGCGTCTGGGCGGATATGAAAGCTGGGAGTTCCAGATATGACAAAACCGAAAAAAGAGCCTGCACGGGCTCTTTTTTGCGTCTGTACCGGCGCCGCCTCCGGCGTCGCGGGGGAAAACGCCATGCCGGATCGGCACGGCTGACCGTTCCCGCGCCGGATCGTGTTCCCGGTCTTTCCCCGGTGCCCCCACAAAAAAAGAAAAAATCTCTCGGCAGCAGGAGAGACTTTTTTATTTTTGCCCCGGCACCCCCCACCACAAAGGCGGCTGCGCCGCGGGGCGCCATGACATCGGAAATGCCTTCGATTGCGGGCATGGTACACCTTCCGTGCCGCGGCGCAAGGCAAAACAAATTGCCGTTCCGGCAGCCTTGACGCCGCAACGCGGGAGGTATGCCCGGTAGACAATCAAAGGCATCACCGATGCCGATGAAAACAATTTTTTAGGAGAAGCGCCATGAAAAAAGTGAAAGTCGTGCTCAAGAAAGCGTTCCAGAAGCCGGAAATCATCAGTATCCCCGCCAAACTCGAAAGTTTCCAGAAGTGCGTCGGCGGGTGGATCGAAGCGGTTGTACCTTCCGAGAAACTGGCGGAACGAAACATCGTTGCGTATGTGAACGAGGAGGGGAAGCTCTGCGGGCAGATGCCGAACCTGTGGGCGTTCGATCGGCAGGACGTGCTGGTGGGCGTCGTGGTGTTCGTCGGCTCGGACGGTGAGGGAGGCGACGAGAGTCTGACCGATGAGGATATTGCCGCCGTGCTGGCATACTGCGAGGAGATGCAGGTCACACCTATGGAGATGTTCCTATATTTCGCGAAATGGAGTGAGGGGCGCCCGTAAGGGCACCTTCTCGCACCCTTCGCCGCCGCATGAGACCGCCGTTCTCAACAAAAGGGGAGAGCGTCTGTCTCAAGCGTGGCTCACCCTGCACCCGCCCAGTCCGGTTCCCGGAAGGGAAGGGAGACGCTGCGTCGGATCAATCCGCTTCCAATCCCTGCCCATGATACACCTATCCGCACCGCTTGCAAAACGGGATAAATTGCCCGAAGGGCAGTTTTGCAAGTGGCACGGCCAGGTGCGGGCTTATGGTGCTTGAAAGCGGACAGATCCGCCGATAGCAACACAAAAAAATTTTACCACAAGGAGAAAAATCATGCACTCACTTATTTTCCAGATCACCAGCCAGAAGAAACGCCCTGTCGAGTTTATCGCGTCGTCCGATTACGACACCCACGAGTTCCTGCACACCGTCGCAGACTACGTGCTGGAGTTGGAGGACAGGACAGCGGCAATCAAAAACTTCACCGGGGACGGCATCAAAACATGGCAGGAGGGCGAGGACTTCTTTTTCATGGTGACGGACAAAAAAGCGTTCTTCGAGAACCGCTACAAGGCGTTTCAGACGGCGCTTGCAAGAGCGCAGTCTATCACGCTTGAGGAGTTCGCGGGGCGTGACTACAAAGTGTATGCCGCCGTGTATGACATCAAGCACAATTACGATAACGAATACGGCTACTATGTTGAGGACGGCGGTGAATACGCAGGGTTGCAAACGCTGGACGCATTTATCCGGCACGCCGAGGAAGGCAAACCGTACTTCATCGGCGGGGTGCTGGACTACCACTTCTAAAAACGCGACACAGGCGCCCGCACGGGCGCCTGTGACCCACCAAAAATCCCGCACAAGCGGCGTTTGGATTACTGCGCGGTATTGATAAGGAGGTCAATCACCGCGAGGATCCGCTGCTGTTCTTTCGCCGGGAGCGTGGACAGCCGCTCTGCCAGGAGCGACTTGTCCACGTGGACGGCGCCGGGAACGTCTCCGGCGAAGATCTGATTAGGCGAGCACGCAAGGACTTTCATAATGCGGATCAAGGTTTCCAGGCGCGGCAGGCTGTCTCCGCGCTCGATCGCGGAGAGGTGATGCGGGCTGACGTCGATCATTTCGGCGAGTTTCTCTTGCGTGAGTCCTTTTTGCCGACGCAGCAGTTGAATGTTCTTGCCGACGTTGTACATATAAAATCTCCATAAAGTAACGGTTTTGTCTATAATATAGCCCAAAATTCGGCGCGCAAACAGTACATTAAATCGTTACAAGATAATTGTTATATCATTACAATCATGCTATAATAGCGATACGAACTTGAACGGGGAAGGGGGGTGTGATATAATGAGTAAGACGGTGCCGAGCAGTCAGAAATTGATTGAGGGGAGGAACTACGCAGTGAACCAGTACAACGAGAAAAACGCGCATTTGCAAAGCGTATTTACGGAAGTTTCTCCCGCTGAATTTTACCGTGACATCTTCCCGGAGGGGACGTTCGAGGCGCCCGGTGGGCAAGAGGAGCAGAAGCCGAACGGCATCGCGGTCGATCTGGCGGATCCATTGAACCCGAAATCGTGGGTCGTGACGGACGATCTGGAGGTGCTTGACAAGCTGCGGGCGTCCAGCTTCGCGATCACGTCGCCCATATCGTATTTTGGACGGCGCCGTGCGGGACGAAACGCCCGGTGGCTATACGCCATGACGTTTGACGTTGACGGTGTGGGCATCAAGCAGCTGCGGGATCTCCTGTTCCAAATGCGGAACGACGTCATACCGACGGCTACATACATCTGCAACAGCGGCAACGGTGTGCATCTCTATTATGTGTTTGAGTCACCGATACCCATGTATCCGCAGAACCAGGCGTATCTGAAGGAACTCAAGTACGCCTTAACGAAACAGGTCTGGAACTATTACACGTCAACGATTGACGTGCCGCAGATGCAGGGGATCCTGCAAGGCTTCCGGGTGGTAGGCAGTCAGAGCAAATTCGGGGAAGGGTATCCGGTGCGGGCGTTCCGCATCGGGAGCGGCAAGCGCCACACGATCGAGAGTCTGCGGGAGTATCTGCCGGACGCGCGCATCGCGGAGCTGGCGATACTGGAAAAGCAGAGCCGTATGCCGCTTGAAGAAGCCAAAAAGAAATACCCGGAGTGGTACGAACGCCGGATTGAACGGGGCGAGCGCCGCGGGCGCTGGAACCTGTCGCGGGCGGTGTACGACTACTGGCTGGCGCGCCTGAAGGGCAAAGAGGTAACGGTCGGGCATCGCTATTTTGCGATGATGACACTTGCCATATACGCAAAAAAATGCTCCGGGTACGATCCGAAGAAGAACCCGCACCCGGTGACGGAGGAAGAACTGCGCCGCGATGCTTACGAGCTTCTGGCTCCGTTCGAGCAACTCACCGAGGAGGACGGGAACCACTTCGAGCGGCAAGACCTGGAGGACGCGCTGGAGTTATACAACGAGGACTATATCACGTTTCCGAGAAGTGATATATCCAAGCTGACCGCTTTGCCGATCACTCCCTCGGTGCGCCGGAACGGGAGAAAGCAGGCGCAACACATGAGGATTATGTCGGCGGTTCGTGACGTGCTGCACCCGGACGGAGAGTGGCGAAACAAGAAGGGCAGACCAAAAGGGAAAGGGTCGGCTGAAGCAACAGTCCGGGCATGGCGAGCGGCACACCAGGAGGGGACGAAAACCGAGTGTAAAAAGGACACCGGTCTGACATACAACACGATCCGGAAGTGGTGGGACAACTAAAAAAGAGAGGCGAAAGATCGCCTCTCTTTTTCTTTCGATTTAGTACAAAAAAATGTATTGATAATATACGCCACCCAGTAGGGGAAAAAGCCCGGCCTGTTTGGAGACTTCCTTGAGGGGATATTTTGGAGAGGATCCGGAAGTGCTTTTTGACGAACGAAGTAGGTAAAAAAATTCATTGATAATATACGCCGCCAAAAAGAGGTAGAGGGATTTTTACTGCCACATTTAGTACGAAATAACTGTATTGATAATATACGCCCCCAACGGATCTTCTTTCGATAAAACGGTTGTTTGACGGCTGAATTTAGTGTAAATTAACTTCATTGATAATATACGCCCCCTAGTAGGGGAAAAAGCCCTGCCTTTCCAGAGGCTTCCGGAAAACGTTATTTTAGGGGATCCTGTTGCAGTATATACCCGATGATTTCATTTTATTCACCTTCATCATCGAATGTGCCGTTGCCCCGTTTCGCTGCACCTGTCCATAACTGTTTCAATCCCTGCGGCGGAGCCGCCTTCGGGAGCTGCAACGCTTCGATCCGGCACACCGGAAAAGGTATTTTTCGGGTTTTAGAATTTTAG
>OJAM01000274.1_pt1 | contig 24524 bp, 21 predicted proteins | sample 1589071 | NCBI WGS metagenome assembly OJAM01 (sample SAMN03283243) | human gut metagenome | biome: human-associated habitat; material: feces | host: Homo sapiens | place: Peru | collected 2012
GTCTACGCCTACGGTCTGGCGGCCCCCTCCGCGGCGGGGATCATCCATCTGGGCGCTACCAGCTGCTATGTGACCGACAACGCCGACCTGATCCTGTACCGGGATGGCCTTGTCTATCTGCGCGCACAGCTGCTGACTGTGCTGAACAACCTGGCAGCCTTCGCGAAAAAATATGCCGACACGCCCGCCCTGGGCTATACACACTACCAGCCGGCACAGCCCGTGACCGTGGGCAAACGCGCTGTCCTGTGGATGCAGGACTTTCTCGCTGACGTGGAGGAGCTGGACCATGTACTGTCCGCACTGCGGTTCTTGGGCTGCCGGGGCACCACGGGCACAGAGGCCAGCTTCATGGACCTGTTTGACGGCGATGAGGCAAAGATCGACGAGATGAACCGCCGCATCGCGGCGGAGTTTGGCTTTTCCGCCTGCTTCCCGGTATGCGGACAGACCTATCCCCGGAAGACGGACAGCCGCATCCTCAACTGTCTCAGCGGCATCGCCCAGAGCGCCTACCGCATGGCCAACGACATCCGCCTGCTGCAGCATGACCGCCAGCTGGAGGAGCCCTTTGAGGAGGAGCAGATCGGCTCCTCCGCCATGGCCTATAAGCGCAATCCCATGCGGTGTGAACGCATCTGCTCTCTCAGCCGCTATATGATAGCCGACGCTATGAACGCGCCTATGACCGCTTCCGTCCAGTGGCTGGAGCGAACGCTGGACGACTCCGCGAACCGGCGCATCGCCATGCCGGAGGGCTTTTTGTGCGTCGACGCAGTACTGCGGCTGTGCCAGAACGTGACGGCGGGTCTGCACGTCAACGAGGCGATCGTAAATCGCACCCTGCGGGAGTATCTGCCGTTCCTGGCCACGGAGGACCTGATGATGGAGGCGGTGAAGCGAGGCGGCGACCGGCAGCAGCTGCACGAGATCATTCGGAGACACTCTATGGCAGCAACAAAGCGCATGAAGGAAGGTCTGCCCTGCGACCTGCTGGACCGGCTGGCAGGCGATCCGATCTTCGGACTGAGCCGGTCGGAGCTGGAGCAACTGATGGAGCCGCGGCTGTATATCGGGCGGTGCCCGCAGCAGGTACAGAAATTTCTGGATGCCTGCACGCCGCTGCTTCGGCAGGCGCAGGCCGCTGACGGGGACATCCGGATATGAGCACAGAGAACACCGGGGCGCGCTGAAAATTCATCGCGCGTGAAAAGGCCGAGAGCCGCTTATTCCCAGACCGGAATAAGCGGCTCTTTTGCAGTTATCCATTTGGACATTTGGAAGGCGGAAATACGGTACGGCTCATCCCTTGACGCTTCCCAGCGACACGCCCTCCACGATGTAACGGGAAAGGAGGAAATACATGACGAACATGGGCAGGATGGTGATGGACAGGGCCAGGAAGATCACGCCGTAGTCGGCGCGGAAGGATTCGCCCATCAGCATCTGCACGAACATGGTCAGTGTTTTCTTGCCGGTGGAGTTGATGATCAGGCTGGGGAGGAACAGGCTGTTCCAGTTGGCCACGAACTGGAAAATGGCCTGTACCGCCAGGGCTGGCTTCATAATGGGCAGGACGATGGTGTTGAAAGTGTGGAACTCGCCGGAGCCGTCGATACGGGCAGCCTCCACCACCTCCAGGGGCAGCGCGCCCAACAGGTACTGCCGCAGGAAGAACACCACCACCGGCGTGGTGATGGCCGGAATGATCAGCGGCCAGTAGGTGTCGATCAGCTTCAGCTGGATCATGAATTTATAATAGCCGATGGCGAACACCTGGGTGGGTACCATCATCACCGCCAGGATAAAGCCCCATGCAGCCTTTTTCAGCTTGAAGTCGTAGGCGTGGATGCCGTAGGCCGTCAGCGCGGAGAAATAGACCGACAGCGCGGTAGCCGGTACGGTCACCAGCAAGGAGTTGAACATGCTGCCCAGCGCGGTAACGCCCAGGCCGCGCTGCTTCAGGTCAAAGTTGTGCAGGTTCTCCAGCAGGTTGCTGCCGAACCAGAAGCTGATGCCGGACTTGACCTCGTTGGAGGTGCGGGTGCCGTTGACGAACATCAGATAGAAGGGCAGCAGACTGATGACGCACAGGAGCACCATCACGATGGTGCGTATGATCTTGGCGCGCCGGATGGCGGCGGGGTCATGGTGCTTCATTGCGCGTCACCTCCTGCCTGAAGATGCTTTTTGCGGGGCTGCCGCTCCTTCATGAAGAAGAACAGCAGCATGGAGATGGCCACCGTGACCAGGAACAGAAGAATGGACACCGCTGCCGCACGGCCGGTATCCGTGCTGTGCAGACGCATGATGTACATGGTAACGGTGGTGCTGGTGTCGTCGGGATAGCCGATAGTGCCGCCGTTGGTGTTGAACAGCGCGGGAATGTCATACAGCTGCAATCCGCCGATGGCGGACGTGACCAGCGTGTACAGCAGCACCGGCTTCAGCAGCGGCAGCGTGATGCGGATGAACTTCTGCCACGAGGTCGCGCCGTCGATGTCGGCGGCCTCATACAGGGACTTGTTGATGCCCATCATGCCGGAAATCAGGATCAGGGACGTGTTGCCGTACCACATCCAGAACAGGATGAAGGAGATGGTCAGGCTGGTGGCCCACTTGTCGGACATGATGTTGGCCGTCTGCGCCACCCAGCCCAGCTTCCGCAGGGTGGTCATCACCGGGCCGTACTGGCACAGCAGCGCGTAGAACACCATGGAAACGGAGGCCGCCGTGATGATGTTGGGCATATAGGTCAGCACCTTGAACACGCCTTTGCCCTTCAGCTCCACGCGGTTGTCGGTCAGCCATGCGGCCACCAGCAAGCTCATCAGGATCTGCGGTACAAAGTTGCAGATCCATATCCGCACGGTGTTGCCCAGGTAGAGGAGGAAGTTGGCCTTCTCCCCTTCCACCAGCCCCAGTATCTTGCCGTAGTTTTCCAATCCCGCGAAGCGGGAGGTCTCCACCAGGTTGCGGGTGGTGTATTCAAACAAGCTGTAATAAAACGTGCTCAGCAGCGGCCACAGGGAGAACACCAGATACACCAGAAAGAACGGCAGGATGAACCGGTAGCCGTACTTGCTGTAGCTGATGCCCCTGTGCTTTTGTCTCGGTGTGCGCATGGCGAGCCTCCTTTCGGGAAATGGCCGCAGGACTCCCTCCCCCCACCGGGGGAGGGAGTCCTGTCGGAAAGTTGCCTTACTTGACGTTCAGGTAGGAATACTTGTCGTGGATGGAGGCGGCGAAGTCGGACAGGGCAGCGTCCAGGTCGCCGTTGGCAATATACTGATCCACGGCGGCGGGCAGCAGCTGCTCGCAGATGACCTGATCCTCGCCCACGGCCAGCACGTTGATGCCGTCGCACTTGTCAGCGAAGAAGCCGATGATGTCCTGACCGCCGGCGGTCTTGTAGGTGCTGGTGGTGCCGGAGCCGTTGGCCTTGATGTAGTCGATGGCGGCCTTGTTGTTCACATAGTCGCCGTTGGCGGTGTTGATGGCCACCATGGACTCGGTGTTGCAGGTGGTGTAGTAGATGATCTGGCGGGCCAGCTCCTTGTCAGAGCAGTTGGCGGTAGCCGCCAGGCCGGTGCCGCCCCAGTAGAAGGCCTGGGGACCCTGGATCAGTACGGAGTTGTCGGACCAGGTGTCGGTCAGGCACCAGTAGGTGTACCAGGGGCAGCCGGTGAAGGCGATGCAGGCTTCCGTCTCCTCGCCGTCGCCGTCCTTCAGAGCAGCCCAGTCGGTGCTCCACATCTTGGTGTCGAAGGTCAGGCCGTCCAGCTTCTTGCTCAGCTCAAAGTAGGTCTTGACGGCGTCATCGATAACGATGTTGTCATCGGCGTCATACCACGCGGAGGTGCGGGCGCCGTTGCAGAATACATACTTCAGATCGTCCGCGCCGCTGAGCAGCTTCACCTTGCCGCCACTCTGCTCATTGACGGATTTGGAGACCTCGATGACCTTATCCCAGGTGCTCAGCTTTTCCTGCAGCTCGGCAGGATCGGTGGTGCCCATGTACTTCTCGGCCAGGTCGGTGCGGATCTGCCAGCAGCCGGGCGTGGCCTGCCAGAACAGGGCGTAGGCGTCGCCGTTGGCGTCGCTGCCCAGCTTCAGGTTGTAGTCGTACATATTGGACATATCCTCGGCGGTAATGCCCAGATCAGCGGCCTTCATCAGCTGGCCGGACTGGACGTACTTCTGCACATAGCCTACCTCGAGCAGCATGATGTCGGGATATTGCTCGTTGCTGGGATCGGCCAGGATCGCATCGATCTTGTCCTGATAAATGTTGGAGTCGCCCACATTGACGATCTGGATGCGGGAGACCTGCTCCTCGCTCAGATACTTGGGCAGCACCTCGTCCAGGATCTTCTGATAGTCGGTGTTCCACGTCCAGATATAGAACGGGTCGGTGCTGGCACTCTCGGCGTCCTTGTCGGCGTCAGGCTGCTCGGTCTGGCCGCAGGCCACAAGGCTCAGCGCCATGACCAGCGCCAGCAGCATGGTCAGAAACTTCTTCATAGCATTTTCCTCCTTAAAATCGCGTGATATACATACTGTGCGCCTTGCACAGGTATCACCTTATTCGGTGCGGGGCGGGGCTACCGTTCCGCCGGGCAGCAGCGCGCCGGTGACGACGGTGCGATCCATGACGGTGGTGCGGGGCTTTTCGATCAGCTCGATGAGCCGTGCGGCGGCGGTGCGTCCCAGCGCAGCCGTATCCTGCCGGTAGGTGGTCAGCCGGGGGCTCATGGTCTGGGAGAGATAGATGCCGTCGTACCCGGCCACGGAAATATCGTCGGGGACGCGCAGTCCGGCGGCGGCGATGGTGTTCAGACCGCCGATGGCGGAAAAATCATCGGGGAACAGGATGCAGGTGGGCGGCTGGGGCAGCGCCAGCAGCGCCGCCGTTTCCCGGGCACAGCTCTCCGGATCGTGGTACCGCCCGGCGCGTATGTAGTCCGGCTCCTCCTCCAGTCCCAGCGCCTCCAGCGCCCGGTAGTAGGAGGTCAGGCGGTTCTGGGTAACGGCGGTGTCCTCGCCGTGGATGAAGGCGATGCGGCGGTGTCCGGCCTCGTACACATGGCGCACCAGCGCCTCTGTGCCGCAGAGGTTGTCGGAGGTCACGGCCAGACGGTTGTTGAACACGTGGTCGATGGTCACCAGCGGCAGTCCGCTGTCCACCAGCTCCTGCACCTGCGGATGGGTGAAGTCCACGCAGGCGATGACGACGCCGTCCAGCCCGCGGTAGCGGCAGTGCTGCAGATAGGTGGTGGGCTTGCCGCCTACGTTGTGGTTGAGGAAGGTGATGTCGTAGCCGTGGGCTTCCGCCTCGGTCTTGAAGCTCTCCAGCACGGCGGAGAAATACTCGTGAGCCAGCCCGCTGTGCCGCTCGTCCACGAACAGCACGCCCAGATTATAGGTGCGGTTCGTCTTCAGGGCGCGGGCGGCGGAATTGGTCATATAGCCCATCCGCTCCGCAGCGTCGCAGATGCGGCGGCGGGTGTCCTCTCCAATGTCCTGCTGGCCGTTCAGCGCCTTGCTGACGGTGGCCACGGACACACCGCAGCGCTGGGCAATGTCCTTCATGGATACCATGCACACCCTCCTTGCTCGCGCATCACTTAATCGTTTTCGATTCCTACAATAGCCTATTCCGGGAGAAATTGCAATATCGGATTGGCAAAAACAAGCAACTTCGTACATTCGCACGATTGCAGGCACGAAAATTTGTGCAGTTTTGCGGCGAAAACGAACTTAACAAAAGATGCTGCAAAAAATGCCCCTCATTTTATTAAAAAAGCACAAAAACATCTTGCTTTTTGCGTGGAAATACGATACTCTTTAGATTGAACGCACCCCTGCTATCTCTTAATCGTTTTCGCATTATAGGCTCCCGGTGCTGCACCGGGAGCGAAAGGAGACGCTTTCTATGCGCTTTGGCCACTTCGACGACGCAAGACGTGAATATGTGATCGAGACACCCCGCACGCCGCTGCCGTGGATCAACTATCTGGGCAGTGAGGACTTCTTCGTCCTTGTTTCCAACACAGCGGGCGGCTATGCCTTTTACCGGGACGCCCGTCTCCGCCGTCTGACTCGCTACCGCTACAACAACTGCCCGCTGGACAGCGACGGTTTCCATGTATACATCAAGGACGGCGGCACCGTCTGGAATCCCGGCTGGCAGCCCACGCAGACAGAGCTGGATGATTACGAATGCCGCCACGGACTGGGCTACACCGTCATCCGGGGCGTCAAAAACGGCGTGGCCGTCCGACAGGAGATGCTGGTGCCCAAGGGCGACAACTGCCTGCTGATCCGTTTGACCGTCACCAACGAGAGCGATGCGAAGCGCACCGTTTCTCTTTTCCCCTATGTGGAGTTTTGTCTATGGGACGCCATGGACGACAGCTCCAATTTCCAGCGGAACTTCTCCATCGGTGAGGTGGAGTGGGAGCCCAACGCCATCTATCACAAGACCGAGTACCGGGAGCGGCGGGATCACTATGCCGTTCTGTGGGCTGACCGCCCCTATGACGGCTTCGACACCAGCCGGGACGCCTTTATGGGCGTCTACGGTGCGCCGTCCATGCCGCAGGCGGTGAAGGACGGAGCGTGTACCGGCAGCGTGGCGCACGGCTGGGCACCGGTAGGTGCTATGCAGTTCACGCTGACGCTGGCGCCCGGCGAAGCTCAGTCGCTGCTGCTGGGGCTGGGCTATATCGAAAACCCGGAGGAAGCCAAGTGGAGCGCCCCCGGCGTCATCAACAAGGAAAAGGCTCACGCCATGATGGAGCGTTATCGCTCCGGCGCGGCCTTTGACGAAGCGCTCTCCGTCCTGTGGGATCACTGGAGCGGCCTGCTGAACGGCTATCGCGCCTCCACAGGCGACGAAAAGCTGGATCGCATGGTGAATATCTGGAATCAGTACCAGTGTATGGTCACATTCAATATGAGCCGCTCCGCCAGCTATTTTGAAAGCGGCATGGGGCGGGGCATGGGCTTCCGGGATTCCTGTCAGGATCTGCTGGGCTTCGTCCACATGATCCCCCGGCGGGCAAGAGAGCGCATTCTGGACATCGCCGCCACCCAGTTCCCCGACGGCAGCGCCTATCATCAGTACCAGCCCCTGACCAAGAAGGGCAATCTGGCGGTGGGCAGCGGCTTCAATGACGACCCGCTGTGGCTCATCGCCGGAACGGACGCTTACCTCCGGGAAACGGGGGACTGGAGCATTCTGAACGAACCGGTGCCCTTTGACACACGGCCCGGTACGGAGCAGCCGCTGCTGGAGCATCTGCGCCGCAGCTTCCGCTTTACCGCGGAGCACCTGGGCCCTCACGGTCTGCCGCTGATCGGCCGCGCCGACTGGAACGACTGCCTGAACCTGAACTGCTTCTCCGCCCATCCCGGCGAGAGCTTCCAAACCACCGGCCCAAGCGAAGGCCCGGTGGCCGAGAGCGTATTCATCGCCGGTATGTTCGTGAAATATGGCCGTGCATGGACGGATATATGCCGTCATCTGAGTATGACAGACGAGGCGGAGGACGCGGAAACGGCCATCGCCGCCGTGGAACGCGCCGTGCTGGATGCCGGATGGGACGGCGAGTGGTTCCGCCGCGCCTACGACGCCTTCGGTCAGCCTGTGGGCAGCCGGACGTGCGAGGAGGGGCAGATCTTCATCGAACCGCAGGGCATGTGCGTCATGGCGGGCATCGGCGCTGCCACCGGCCAGGCGGCTCGGGCACTGAAGGGCGTGGAGCGGTATCTGGACACCCGATACGGTATCGTTCTGCTGCACCCGGCCTACACCCGGTACCATCTGGAGCTGGGCGAGATCACCAGCTATCCCCCCGGTTATAAGGAAAACGCCGGTATCTTCTGCCACAACAACCCGTGGATCGCCTGCGCCGAGACGGTGCTGGGTCACGGTGCGCGGGCGTTTGAGGTCTATCGCAAGACTTGCCCGGCCTATATCGAGGACATCAGCGAGATCCACCGCACTGAGCCGTATGTGTACAGTCAGATGGTGGCCGGCAAGGACGCTCCTACCTTCGGTGAAGGGAAGAACAGTTGGCTCACCGGCACGGCGGCGTGGACGTTCGTCAGCATTTCTCAGGCCATTCTGGGCATACAGCCCACGCTGGACGGCCTTGCCATCGACCCCTGTATCCCCGCGGAATGGGCAGGCTTCACCGTGGATCGCCGCTATCGCGGCGCCGTCTATCACATCACCGTGGAGAATCCCCGCCATGCAGAAAAAGGCATCGTCTCCCTTACCGTGAACGGAACGCCGGTCACCGGAAACGTGCTGCCGCTGGCCGCGCCCGGCACAGAGGTGCGGGTACACGCCGTCATGGGCTGAAATGAATAAATGAATAACAGCACGACCCCCGCGCAGATACTCTGCGCGGGGGACGTATCGTTATTTTGAAAAGGTGTACACCGTGCAGTGGCGGTATACTTCGCCTTTCCGCAGCAGCGGCTGTGGAAAGGCCGGGTGGTGTATCGCGTCCGGCGGAAACTGCGGCTCCAGACACACGGCGCAGCGGGGTTCATACACCGCGCCGCCCTTTCCGTTCCGCCGGGACAGCCAGTTGGCGGTATACAGCTGCACGCCGGGCGAGGTGGTGTCCACCGCCATGGTGATGCCGCTCCTGTCGCCCTGCAGCACCGCCGCCCGACGCAGGCCGCCGCCATCCACACAGAAATGGTGGTCATAGCCGTTCACCAGCCGCAGCTGTTCCTCCGGAGCGTCGACATCCCGGCCCACTGTCTTGGCGGTGCGGAAGTCAAAGGGCGTTCCGGCCACCGGCAGCGCCCGTCCTGTGGGCAGGCAGCCTGGCGAGGTCTCCAGATACGTCTCCGCCGCCAGCGTCAGGGTGTGCCCCATAGCCGTACCGCCGCCGTTCAGGTTGAAATAGCTGTGGTTGGTAAGGCTGCACAGGGTGTCGGCATCACTCTCAACCTCGTACTCTATCCGCAGCGACGCGCCGTCCAGCCGGTACGTCACCGACACGTTCAGTGCGCCGGGATAGCCTTCCTCGCCGTCGGGCGACAGGCGGCGCAGACGCACGCCGTCCGGCAGTGATTCCGCTATCCAGATGCGCTTGGCAAAGCCCTGCGTGCCGCCGTGGAGGTGGTTCTCTCCGTCGTTTTTCGCCAGTGGGTACGTCTTGCCGTTCAAGGTGAAGGATGCCCCGCCAATGCGGTTGCACACGCGGCCCACCGTCGCTCCGAAGCAGCCGTCGTTCCTCTCGTATTCCAACAATGTGTCGTACCCCAGCACCACGTCCACGCCGCCGAATACCAGCCGACGCAGCGCCGCGCCGTAGGTAAGCACCTCCGCCGTCAGAAACTCATTTTTCAGCGTCCAGTTCTCCACGGTCTCGCCGAGCGCTGTTATGCCGAAAGGCTGACATATCTCCCTCATCTGTGCTGCCTCCTCTCCACAGGTGCGTTTCCGCTTTTCGCCCTTAGTATAGTCTGCATTTTGCCAAAAAGCAAGTGCTCTGATGCGCATAAAGACAGCCGGGCGTTGGTGCTGCCCCTGACATCAACCGGCTCTTTTCCTTCTCAGAACGATTTAGCTGTATGGCTTTCGATCCCCGTGTGATATGACTGCTTCACTGTTCCGGTGAGGCCGGGAACTGCCGCCCGGTGTGGTCAATGGTGTAGGGCGGCGGGAGGATCAGCTGGCTGATGGGTACCACGGTGTAGCCGTCGTTGATGAGGCAGGTGAGGATAGCGGGCAGCGCCTCCGGCGTGTGCAGCGCGGCATTGTGGAACAGCACGATGCTCCCCGGCTGCACCTTGGAGGTCACCCGCTGGCGGATCGTGTCCGCGTCGTAATCCTTCCAGTCCAGGGAGTCCACATCCCACTGGATGGGCTCCATACCCATGGAACGGATGGCGGCAATCACATGGTCGTCATACTCCCCGTAGGGGCAGCGGATCAGGGTGGGCGTGACGCCGGTGGCGGCGCTGATGCGCTGGTTGCTGGCGGTCACGTCGTCGATGATCTGCTGCGTGGACAGGCTGTTGTAGTGGTCGTGGTGGTTGGAGTGGCTCATGACCTCGTGCCCTGCGTCGTGGAGCGCCTTGACGGATTCCGGATACTTCTCCGCCCAGTCGCCCACCACGAAAAATGTGGTCTTGACGTCGTATTGCGCCAGAATATCGATCAGCGTCTGGGTGTCCTCGTTGCCCCACGGTGATGTAAAAGTGCGGCCACCCTCCGGCATAGGACATGGCACCCCGGCATACTGCCGGATAGCCCGCACGATGCGGGCCTTTCCGAATAAAAGCCCCCTCCGTATACATGGAGGGGGCTTTTGCTGCTGGTTCGCCGGAACCATCTGTAGAGAAACGCCGGCTTACGCTCACAGCACTGTTTGCATCACATGCTTGATGTGCAGAGACATGGCCATCTCCGCAAAATCCGGATCGTGGGCGGCGAAGGCCTGACAAATATCAGGATTATCCTGTTTCGGAATTTCCCGCAGTGTGCGCTCACTGCCCTCCGCCATAGCCAGACCCACGGGAAAAGCCCGGCTGATCAGCGGTATCAACTGGCAGAAAAAGTCATTGTGCGTGGCGCGCACGATGGCGTGGTGGAAGCGCAGGTCGGCGGCCTGCCAGCCAGAGTGGTTGCCGCTGCTCAGCTCGTCCACTACCTGCTGGCCCAGTGCGATGATAGTACCGCGCTCTTCATCGGTGGCCCGCATGCACGCCAGCTTTGCCGTGGCGGGTTCAAATATCAAACGCAGTTCATACAGGTCCTTGGCCTGTATCCGCAGGCTCTCCAGCTTGCGGATGTCCGGGTCGGTCTGCGCGTCCAGAACATCGGACACATAGGTGCCTGACCCGCGCCGTACATTCAGCAGACCCTGCGCCGTCAGCAGACGGATGGCCTCCCGCAGTGTGGTGCGGCTGATGCCCAACTCCTCTGCCAGAATATTTTCGCTGGGGAGCCGGTCTCCGGGCGCGTATTTTCGTTCACTGACGATTTGGTTATAGAGCAGGCTGGCGGTCTGATCCGTCAGCGACGAACGTTTGGACATGCATAGTACCTCCGCGTTTTTCTTTATCGCTAAGTGAATACATCATATCATACCACGGCGGGGAATGCAAGATTTTCTGGAAAATTTATCATACAAGTTTTGGGAGCAGCAAGCAGATGTTGGGTATTCGCTTGCCAAATAATTTCAGTATTTTCAACTTTTTATTGCGTTATAGAATTATTTTTGAATAAATTCGATTCATGATGAAATATTTTACAAAATATATTATCTGAGGAGGAAAGAGCGGGCGGCTTGTATAAGCGACAGCCCGTTTTGCAAAGAGATTCCCCTGCGGCAGCCGCAGGGGATGTGTTTATTGTGAAGCAATTGTCATATTGCACAATAATTTTCGTCATTTTAACAAAAACTGCGCCAAGGTATTGACAATCTACAACTTGACTTGTATGATATGCGCGTAAGTTGTAATACATATTACAAGTTCGGCTAAAACCAATTGAGCAGTGAGGAAAAACACAGCGTAAAGAGGAGTATCGTACATGAATAGTGAAGTAGTGACCAAGGGTGCCCGCGCCGGTGCCTCCCGTTCCTTCCTGTATGCAACGGGCCTGACGAAAGAGGAGCTGCAGAAGCCGCTGATCGCGGTGGTCAGTTCCTTTAATGAAGTAGTCCCCGGCCACATCAACATCGACAAGATCGCCAATGCCGTCAAGATGGGGATCGCCGAAGCCGGCGGCACGCCGATCATGTTCCCCGGCATTGCCGTGTGTGACGGTATCGCCATGGGGCATGTGGGCATGAAGTATTCCCTGGTGACCCGCGATCTGATCGCCGACTCCACGGAGGCCATGCTCATGGCCCACGCCTTTGACGGAGCGGTGATGATCCCCAACTGTGACAAGAACGTGCCCGGCCTGCTGATGGCGGCGGCACGCGTGAACATTCCTACGGTGTTCGTCAGCGGCGGTCCCATGCTGCCGGCGCGCATCCGTGAAAACGGCTGCACCCGTGAGACGTGTGCTTCCGAAATGTTTGAATTTGTCGGTGCCTATCAGGCGGGCAAGATCACGGCGGAGCAGCTGGATCATTATGAGCAGTGCACTTCTCCCACGTGCGGCTCCTGCGCCGGTATGTACACCGCCAACAGCATGAACTGCCTGACCGAGGCGCTTGGCCTTGGCCTGAAGGGCAACGGCACCATTCCCGCAGTGTATTCCGAGCGTCTGCGTCTGGCCAAGCATGCCGGCATGGCGGTCATGGACATGATCCGCAAGGATATCCGCCCCCGCGACATCCTGACGGAGGAGGCTTTTGAAAACGCACTGACGGTGGATATGGCTCTGGGCTGCAGCACCAACTCCATGCTGCACCTGCCTGCCATCGCCCGCGAGGCCGGCGTGAAGCTGAACCTGGACATCGCCAATGCGATCAGCGAGCGCACCCCGAACCTGTGCCATTTGGCACCGGCACCTCACGGCCGCTTTATCGTGGATCTGGAAATGGCCGGCGGTGTGTATGCCGTGATGAATGAGCTGTCCAAGAAGGACCTGCTGCATCTGGACTGCATGACCGTCACCGGCAAGACGGTGGGCGAGAACATCAAGGACTGTCCCAATCAGGACCACGAGATCATCCGTCCGATGGACGATCCGTACAGCGCTACCGGCGGCATCGCCGTTCTGCGCGGCAACCTGGCTCCGGACGGCTGCGTGTGCAAGCGCGCCGCGGTGCTGGAGAATATGCTGGTGCACAGCGGCCCGGCGCGTGTGTTCGACTGCGAAGAGGATGCCATCGAGGCCATCGACACCGGAAAGATCGTACCCGGCGATGTGGTGGTCATCCGGTACGAAGGCCCCAAGGGCGGCCCCGGCATGCGTGAGATGCTGAACCCCACCTCGGCGCTGACCGGCCGCGGTCTGGGCGGCAGCGTGGCGCTGATCACCGACGGTCGCTTCAGCGGCGGCACCAACGGCGCTGCTGTGGGACACATCTCTCCTGAAGCGGCGTTGGGCGGACCTATTGCGCTGGTGGAAGAGGGCGACATCATCGAGATCGACATCCCCGGCCACCACATTGAACTGAAGGTCTCTCAGGAGGAACTGGAGCGCCGCCGTGCGGCCTGGACGCCCCGTGAGCCCAAGATCAAGACCGGCTATTTGGCCCGCTATGCGGCGCTTGTTACCTCTGGCACCAACGGCGCTGTGCTGGAAGTCAAGTGAGCGCACTGTACCTGTGAGCATATACCCTTCACATACAAAACAAAATAAAAAGGAGAACGAGAAATGGAAATCATCAAAAAGATCTGTAACGGCTTTAACAAGCTGTTGCCGGTGCTGGTGCTGGCTGTCTGCGTGCTGGCATTCTTCGTGCCCAGCAGCCTGACATGGGCATCTGCCAAGACCACTTTGCTGCTGCAGATCATCATGTTCGGCATGGGTCTGCTACTGACCGGCAACGACTTCGTGATGGTGTTTAAGCGCCCCGGCGCTGTCATTTTGGTGGAAGTTGTCCAGTTTGTGTGGATGCCCCTGAGCGCTTTCCTGTGGACCAAGATTTTCGGCCTGGAAGCCGGTCTGGCGGTGGGTGTCATCCTGGTGGGCTGCTGCCCCGGCGGTACCGCTTCCAACGTGATGACCTACGTGGCTAAGGGCGATGTGCCCCTGAGCGTCACCTGCACCACTATCTCCACGCTGGTCGCTCCCGTGCTGACCCCGCTGCTGGTCAAGCTATATGCCGGCGCCGTTGTGGAAGTGTCCCTGTACTCCATGTTCATGTCCATTGTCAAGGTGGTCTTGGTGCCTATTGTTCTGGGTATCGTCATCAACCTGCTCATCGGCAAGTACATCAACCCCATCAAGAGCGTTATGCCTCTAATCTCTGGTATCGGCGTGCTGCTGGTGTTGGGCGGTGTCGTGGCCGTCAACCACAACAACATCGTCACCTCCGGCGTGCTGATCTTCGCCTGCTGCCTGTGCCAAAACGTGGGCGGTTTGGTCGTGGGTCACTTCCTGGCCAAGCTCTTCAAGTTCACCAAGCCCCAGCAGCGTGCCTGCGCGATCGAGATCGGTATGCAGAACGCCGGTCTGGCCTCCAACCTGGCCATGGCCAACTTCGAGCCCATCTCCGCGCTGGCTGGCGCAGCCTTCGGCCTGTGGCACAACTTTACCGGTGCCCTGTACGCCCGTATCGTCAGCGCCAAGGACGACAAGGAAGCGGCTGTCAACTGACCTTCACACTATACGGCTAACTGAGTGCAAAGGGGCGGTTTCCGCACGCCGCCCCTTTGCGCGGCTTATATACGGACCTTGAAAGGAGGTACGGCATGGTATTTCCGGCAGAACCTACGGTGTGGATCATAGCGGGGCATTACGGGACTGGCAAGACAGAGTTTTCCGTGAACTTTGCCCGGGAGCTGATCCGAGCGGGGCGGCGTGTGGCATTGGCTGATCTGGACATCGTGAACCCTTACTTCCGCAGCCGGGAGCAGCGAGCGTGGCTGGAGAGCATAGGTGTGACCGTGGTGGCCTCCAACCTGCAGAACGATATCGACCTGCCTGCGCTGTCCCCGCAGATCGAGGGTATTATGCGCGACAAGGGGCGGGACGTGATACTGGATGTGGGCGGCGACGATATGGGCATCCGCGTGCTGGGACGTTTTGCCCGTGCGCTGTGCACGCGCCGGGTGGAGATGCTGTTCGTGCTGAATATCAACCGGCCTCTGACCGCCACGGCGGCGGAAGCCGCGGCGTATCTGCAGGAGATCGCACAGGCGGCGGGCCGTCCGTTCACCGGCATCATCAACAATACGCACCTCTGCGAAATGACCACACAGGCCGACATAGCGGAGGGCGAAGCGGCGGCGGAAGAGCTGTCCGCCCTGACAGGGCTGCCTATCGTGTTCCACACCGTGTGGGCGAGAGCAGACGCAGAAGAAGATATGGCCGCAGGCCAGGCTGTCCGCCTGGAGCGGCATTTGAAAAAACCATGGGAATGAAAAAGGAGCTGTCCCTATGAGCATTCGCATTACTGTTGACCAGTCACGCTGCAAAAGCTGTGAACTGTGTACCACCGTGTGCCCCAAGCACCTGGTGACCATTGATATGGACACGACTACTGACAAGGGGTATAACCCCGCCTGTGTCAAGGATATGGAGGCATGCGTGGGCTGTGCAAGCTGCGCCAAGATCTGTCCTGACTCGGCCATTCGCATTGAAAGGATATGAGGTGATCAAACATGAGCGTTAAACTGTGGAAAGGAAACGAGGCTATCGCTGAGGCGGCTGTCAGAGCCGGCTGCCGCCATTATTTCGGCTATCCCATCACGCCGCAGACCGAGGTGGCGGCGTATATGGCCAAGCGCATGCCGAAGATCGGCGGCGTGTTTCTGCAGGCGGAAAGCGAAATTGCCGCCATCAACATGGTCTATGGCGCTGCAGCTTCCGGCGTCCGCGCCATGACCTCCACCTCCGGCCCCGGCTTCAGCCTGAAGCAGGAGGGCATCTCCTATATGTGCGGTGCGCAGCTGCCGGCCGTTATCGTGGACGTGATGCGGGCCGGCCCGAATCTGGGTACCATCGGCCCCTCCCAGTCCGACTATTTTCAGGCTACCCGCGGCGGCGGCCATGGTGACTACCGGACCGTGGTGCTGGCACCCTGCTCCATTCAGGAGACGGTGGATCTGATGCAGGAGGCGTTTGACATCGCCGACCAGTACCGCAACCCCGTGATCCTGCTGGCTGACGGCATGATCGGTCAGATGATGGAGCCGATTGAGTGGCACGATATCCCCAAGCGCGAGCTGCCGGAGAAGACCTGGGCCACGGACGGCCACGATAATAAGGTGCCCCATCGCACGATCTCCGCGGTGTTTGGCGACAACTATGTGTGCGAGGAGGTCATGAACAAGCCTCTGGCGGCAAAGTACCGCCTTATTGCGGCCAACGAGGTGCGCTACGAGGAGAAGGATACGGCTGACGCCGAAGTTATTCTGGTAGCCTACGGCACCATGTCCCGCGTGTCGGAGCGCGCCTGCGAGATCCTGCGTGAGCAGGGCGTCCGAGCGGGACTGTTCCGGCCCATCGTTCTGTGGCCCTATCCCGAGGCGCGGCTCCATGAGCTGGCCGCACAGGAGCAGACGAAGTGCTTCCTGTCTGTGGAGATGAGCGACGGACAGATGATCGATGATGTGCGCATCTCCGTGGCCGGGCAGAAGCCGGTGTCCTTTGTGGGGCGCAACGGCGGTGTGGTGCCCACGCCCGACGAGATCGTGGACGCGGTGAAAAAGGCTTTGGCGGAGGTGAAGGCATAATGAGCATCATTTATGAACGTAGCAAGGGCCTTACAGAAAAGGAATTGCACTATTGTCCCGGCTGTACCCACGGCATTATCCACAAGCTGGTGGCGGAGACCATGGAGGAGCTGGGCGTTATCGGCCAGACCATCGGCGTGTGCCCTGTGGGCTGTTCCGTGTTCGCGTACGACTATTTTGCCTGTGACATGCAGGAGGCGGCCCATGGCCGTGCACCGGCGGTAGCCACCGGCATCAAGCGCACCCATCCGGATCGTCTGGTGTTCACCTATCAGGGCGACGGCGACCTGGCCTCCATCGGTATGGCGGAAACGGTCCATGCGGCCATCCGCGGCGAGAAGGTCACCATTATCTTTATCAACAATGCCATTTACGGCATGACGGGCGGACAGATGTCTCCCACCACACTTCTGGGGCAGAAGGCCACCACGGCGCCCTTCGGACGCCGCAAGGAGGACGCGGGCAGCCCCGTAAAGATGTGCGAGCTGCTGTCCTCCATCGAGGGCGCGGCCTATGTGGAGCGCGTGGCTGCCTACGATATCCCGCACATCAATCAGGCGAAGAAGGCCATCAAGCATGCCTTTGAGCTGCAGCAGAAGGGCGTGGGACTGACATTCATCGAGGTGCTGGCCGCTTGCCCCACCAACTGGGGCAAAAGCCCTATCGACGCCAACAAGTGGCTGAAGGAGAACATGGAAGCCTATTATCCCCTGGGCAAATTCAAAGATGTGGAGGCGTGAAGCGATGACATATGAGATATTGATCGCCGGTTTCGGCGGACAGGGCGTGATGGCCATGGGCAAGTCCATTGCCGAAGCCTGTGTCAAGCAGCAGCTCAATGTGTCGTGGCTGCCCTCCTATGGCCCGGAAATGCGCGGCGGCACCGCCAACTGCTCTGTGGTGGTATCCGACGGGCGTATCACCACGCCGATCGTCCTGAACGGAAACGCGCTGGTGGTGATGAACAATCCCTCCCTGACCAAGTATGAGCAGACGCTGCAGCCCGGCGGTCTGCTGATGATCAACAGCTCCGTGGTCACAAAGGAGCCTACCCGCACCGACATCCGGGTGGTAAAGGTGCCCGCCAACGATATCGCCCACGAGCTGGGCAATCCCAAGGTCATGAACATGGTCATGCTGGGCGCGTTTGTCAAGGCCACCGGCTTTCTCAAGCCTGACACCATCTCCGAGATGATAGAGGAGATATATACCGGCCCCAAGGCAAAGCTGGTGCCGCTGAACCGTCAGGCACTGGAACGCGGCCTGGCGTGTATCGAAGACTGAGAACTGATTTAGAAGGGAGGACGCCGCCATGGGTGCTCTGAGCGGACTGAAAATACTGGATTTTTCCACACTTCTGCCTGGGCCTTACGCCACCATGATGCTGGCAGATATGGGTGCCGAGGTACTGAAGATCAGCATGAGAGGCAAAACGGATATCGCACTGGACTATCCGCCCTATCTGGAGCAGGACCCTGCGCTGTCGGCCAACCAGGCGTGGCTGAATCGGAACAAAAAGACCATGTTCCTCAACCTCAAGAAGCCGGAGGCCAAGGAGATCATCAAGAAGCTGCTGTCCTCCTATGACATTATCATGGAGCAGAACCGTCCCGGCACCATGGACCGCCTGGGGCTGGGCTATGAGACGCTTCGGGAGATCAACCCCCGTTTGATCTACTGCTCCCTCACCGGCTACGGTCAGACAGGGCCTATGCGCCTGCGGGCCGGCCATGATATCAACTATCTGGCCCGTAGCGGCAACATGGGCTGTGCCGGCCGCCGGGCGGACGGCCCGTCGCTGACCAATATCCAGATCGCGGATGTGGCAGCCGGGGCGATGAACTGTGTGGTGGCGATATTGGCCGCCGTGCAGTATCGGAATACGACAGGCAAGGGACAGCACCTGGATGTGGCCATGATGGATGGCCTGCTGCCCTTCACCTCCATGGACGGAACGGGCTGCCTGGCCGGCGGCCCGGAGCCGCAGCGGGAGGGCTGCCGCCTTAACGGCGGCAGTGCCTACGACTTCTATGAGACGGCGGATGGCCGTTACATGAGCGTGGGCGCGCTGGAACCGAAATTTTGGGCGGCTTTCTGCACCGCCATCGGCTGCCCGGAGCTGATACCGGGCGGCGCGGAGCCGGAGGATGTCCCCGCACTGAAGGCGCGTATCCGCGCTGTGATGCGAACGAAAACGCAGCGGGAGTGGGTGAGCGTGTTTGAGCAGGTGGATGCCTGCGTGGAGCCGGTGCTTACCGTGGGCGAGGCGCTGCGGGAGGATCCCCAGGTCAAGGCCCGCGAGATGGTAGTGGACGTGCCCCTGCCCTTGCAGCCGGACGTCACCGTCCGTCAGCTGGGTTTTGCGTTCAAAATGTCCGAAAGTCCTGCAGAATACCGCCATGGCGGCTACCCGCTGGGCTATCATACCCACGAGGTGCTGGCAGCTCTGGGCTATACCCCGGAGCAGATGTGCCAACTGGAAGAAACTGAAGTATGTTAGGAGGTAACCACATGAAACTGTATGCTGCGCCCCTGACCCCTGTGGATGAAGAGTACATCCGGAAAGCCCGCTCTTTTGCGGAAGAGCGCATGGCGCCTATCGTGGAGGACGCCGAACAGCAGCGCAGGCAGCCCGCGCTGCTGCGTGAGATGATTGCGGAGTTTACGAAGTTGTATATCCCCAAGACGCTGGGCGGACTGGGTGCTTCTACGATGACGATATGCCGCGAGCTGGAGGAACTGGCCCGTGTGGATTACGGCGTCACCTTTGCTTTTGAGGTACACAACCATGCCGCCATGGTGCTGTCCATGACGGAGAATGAAGCCCTCCGGGACCGCTATCTGCCCGGTATGCTTAGCCGGGAGCTGGGTCCGACGCCGCGTCTATCCGCTGCCGCGCCCAGATGCAGGATGGGCACTACGTCATCAACGGCGAGAAGGCCTGGGTGACCAACGCCGGCACGGCTGATCTGCTGCTGGTGTTCGCGCAGACCGGTGAAGCCCCCAAGGATGTAGTGGCTCTGGCGGTGGAACGTACTGCCCCCGGCGTAGAGTTCCAGGGTGCTTACCACATGGCCGGCGCCCACGCGGCGGAAACAGGCGCGTTCGTATTCAACAATGTCTCCGTCCCGGCGGATCATGTGATCTTCCCCACCGGCGACGCCTTCTACAAGGCGCTGGGAGCCATTGAATTTGCACGTTTTGCTATCGCCTCCATGGCCAACGGCGCGTTCCTAGGCGCGCTGGAAACGGCTATCGCTTACGACAAGGAGCGTGTCCAGTTCGGCAGGCCGCTGCTGAAGAACCAGGGACTGCAATGGAAGCTGGCCGATCAGGTCACCCGTTTGGAGGCCAGTCGCATGCTGACCTATCTGGCGGCCAAGACCATCGACGATGGCACCGGCGCGGCCGGCATTGCCGCCCACTGCAAAAAGTACGCCGTAGAGTGTGCTTTCCAGGGTGTCAACACCGCCATTCAGTGCATGGGTTCCAACGGGCTCAAGCGCGAATATCCGCTGGTGCGTCAGATGACCGCGCTGACGACTGCGTTCAACGCCGATGGCACCAACGATATCTGCAACGTGGTCATCAGCAAGTCACTGTGATAGGAGGCGCCTATGGATCTTTCGTTCACCAAGTCCCAGGAGCTGCTGCAGAAGGCAGCCCGTCAGTTTGCGGAAAACGAGCTGGAGCCACGCGCCGCCGCCATTGACGATGCCCATACGTTTCCCATGGACACATTCCGCCTCATGGCCCGTTACGGCTATACCGGTATCGGCGTGCCTGTAGAATATGGCGGCGTCGGCGGCGGAAGTGTAGAGGAGGTCATTGCTGTTACCGAGTTTGCCAAAAAGTGCATGGCCTCTGCGGCGACGCTGTCTATCCATCTCATCACGCCCCACATTTTGACGCAGTTTGGAACAGAAGAGCAGAAGAAAAAATATCTGCCCCGCCTGACCAAGGGCGGCGAGGTGGCGGCCTTTGCGCTGACAGAGCCTAACGCCGGCTCCGACGCGGCCTCCGCCAGCACTACCGCCATCTATGATCCCGACACAGATGAGTATGTGCTCAACGGCACAAAGTGCTTCATCACCGGCGGCAGCCGTGCCTCCGTACTCATCATTTTCGCCCTCACCGAACCCCAGAAAGGGCTGAAGGGTATGTCCGCCATCATCGTGGAGGCCGGTACGCCCGGCTTTACCGTGGGCAAGGTGGAGAATAAGATGGGACTCCGCGGCAGCGAGACGGCGGAGCTGATCTTTGAGGACTGCCGCGTACCCGCCGCTAATCTGGTGGGACGTCCGGGCCAGGGCTTCAAGATGGCCATGATGGCGCTGGACAGCGCCCGCATCGGCACAGGCGCCCAGGCTGTGGGCATTGCGGAGGGCGCCATTGATCTTTCGGTCAAATACATGCACGAGCGCGTGCAGTTCGGCAAGCCCATCGCCGCTCTTCAGGGTTTGCAGTGGTATATCGCAGACATGGCCACCAAGACCGAGGCGGCCAAATGGCTGGTCTACCGGGCGGCATACCTGCACGACGCAGGGAAGCCTTACAGCAAAGAATCGGCCATGTGCAAGCTCAATGCCTCGGAAAATGCCCGCTTTGTCACCAATCTGGCCCTGCAGATCCATGGCGGCTACGGATACATGCACGACTATCCCCTTGAGCGCATGTACCGCGACGCCAAGCTTACGGAGATATACGAGGGTACGTCCGAGATCCATAAGGTAGTCATTTCCCGCGCAGTTTTGGGCAAATAAAACCGATTTCTTTTCCACTTTTACCATAGGCAGTGCACAACTGCCACTCCTCAAAACACGGAAGGCCGCTTTCGCGGCCTTCCGTGTTTTCTATATCATGCGGGCAGCGGCATCCGCAGCAGCCTTTTGAAAGAGGGACTCGTTGAACTATTCGACAAAAAGGACTGGGGAAAACCAAGGGAGACTGTAAAAATCGCACAAAACCGGCATAAAGAAAGGGAGCTTTACGCACAAAATGTAGAAATTGTGTTGAATTGGCACTTCCCCCGTTCCGTGGGAACGAAGAGCTCTGTACGCCAGAATAAAAATGGAGGGAAGGTAAAGGTAAATGAGGAAAAGACTGACGGCGCTGCTGCTGTCTTTTGTCATGCTGCTGACCATGCTGCCTGTCACGGCGTCAGCAGATGAGACAGGGGGGACAGAAAGCGGCACGGCGACCGGCGCGGCGACCAGCCACGTGCTGGATATTAGCTATGGTGATATTACCATTACTAATGACGGCTTCACGTACTACGTGGCGGATGATACAGACCCTGCACAGGTGCAGCAGAAGACCTACCAGTGGGAGACTGGCGAGGAGCACAAGCTGACCATCACGGGAACGAGTGTCGGCACGGAAGAACCTAAAACTCCGGCGCACGTTGTCAAAATCACGGGTAACGACAGTGACAACCTTGAAATTACACTGGACAAGGTGACGATCGAGAACAAGAAGGAGCCTAATAATACGCCTGGTATTGTTCTGATGTCGGGCAGTGCCACGCTGGCGCTGAAGGGCAACAATGCCATCACCGGGTCAAATATGAGCCCGGCGGTGCAGATCAACAAGGGCGCGGTGCTGACGATTAAGGACAGCGGTGATGGTGACGGTGTATTGGTGGCAAGAACTGTCGGTAACAATAACACCGCTGCCATTGGCGCACCGCGTAATAACACTTATGCGATCAATCCGAAGACAAATAAAGCTGATAATAACTTCAGAAGCGGCGGCAAACTGATCATCAAAAGCGGTACTGTTGATGCGTATGCAGCCGGAAGCGGAGCTGCGATCGGCGCGGGGCATATAGTTTACTTTGGCGACATCGTCATCAACGGCGGTACGGTAAAAGCAGAGACGCAAAACCACTATGCGATCGCTACATATACCAATCTTAAGACTGAGGATTGGAGTGACGAGGTCGGCGGTCTGACTATCAACGGCGGAACGCTGACGGCGGTCAACAATAACAACGGCGGAACGCTGACGGCGGTCAACAATAACAACGGCGGTAACTGCGTTAAGGTAAACGGCTTCACCATGAACGGCGGTACGCTGGCGGAAATGACTAAGGCGAACGACACCACCTACTTCAACGTCAAGTATGCCACCATCACCGGCGGCAATACCAACGACTACTATGATGGCACGGCAGAGGTGAGCGGCACAAAGGTAAAGCTCTACTTCTTCGATGCTGAGAGCAAACCCTTGGCCAACACCGAGGTCGCGGTTAACAACTGGACTGCCATGACTGCTGCCGACGGCACGATCACCACCTATCTGCCTGCCGGGATGACCAGCGTCACATATAATGGCAGGGAGTACACACTGAAGAACGGCGCGGCGCTGTTGGGCCTGGCCTATGATGCCGAGGATGTACTCCAGTGGGAGGCGGGCGACCCGCTTGTCATCAACATCGATACCAACACGACGGGCACTGTCTGCGGCAAGGTCAACGGCAACGTGAATGTCAACAGCGGCAAGGCTACCCTGAAGCTGGTGCAGTCCGAAGGAAACACATGGACGGTGACGGCGAAGGAAGCGGCGACCGGCGTGACCATGGATGTGAGCAGCGTCAGCGGTTTGGTGCACTTCGGCAACGGGGGCGATTACCAGTATCAGATGGGCTATGTTACCGCCGATAAGGTAAAGCTGAACCCGGATGGCGGCGATGTGACCGTCAACCCGGGCGGCAGCGTGACCTGGGGCAAGTATACTCTGACCGGCATCGGCAACCGTGAGATCGTGGTCAACGGTGCGGACATTAAGTCGGAGCGTACCGTTGCCAACAACGGCGGCAAGAACATCACCGTCAACGGCGAGACGCTGGCGACGGGTAAGAGCCTGACTATTCCCAAGGCGCTTTATCAGCAGGAATATCTCAGCAAAGCAGATAAACAAGGTAATCAGACCGTTGTCGGCACGACGGCTTCTTATATCCTGCCCGGTACGACCGTGCTCAATGAGTTTGCACCGACAAAAGAAACCGTAAAGCTGAACGTCCGTTACATCTCTTGCTTTATAACAATAAATCTTGTCAACGGAGTCAACGTGCTTGACGGGGGTTGTACAAATATCGCAACAGGGAATTCTGGTGCAAGGGCTACTATGTGGATACCATGGGAAAGAATGAGAGCCGAATTGCGGAGTATATAGAGAACCAGCTAAAAGGGGACGAAATGGGTGAGCAACTTACCATGAGTCAGTACAGCCCGTTTACGGGCGGCAAGTAACAATCATACGCAGCTGGCAGACCGTACTTACACGTTTGATGCGTGCGCGAGGGACATAGGGCTTCGCCCGCATAAGAAATACCCCCGGCTAAGCCGGGGGATATTTATTTAGGTGGCATTATGCGATTTTAAGTGGGTTACCACCCTTCCTCCCACTCGTCCCAGGCTTCATCGAGGTCGTCGTAGCCGCCATCCTCGTAGAGGTCCTCCGGGTCGCCGTAGTCCTCACGGAGACTGTGACCGCTGCCCGGGCCGGTGTCGGCGGCACTGCCTGAGCGGAAGGTCTGTCCCTCATAGGGCTGCGTGGGATAGTATTGCGAGAAGGATTTCAGCATGAACTCACTGTCACCCTCCCACTGGGCGCACATGCCGGCGGCGATCATCTCACCGGAGTCATCGTACCAGTAAACGTCGATGTACTTTTGGTTCAGCTCCAGCTTGTCAAAGTTCTTGCACTTCAGTTCTTTGTCAGGCTCACCCAGCGAAGTATAGGATAAGGCCTTCATAGGCATCCCCTCCGCCGGAAGTTTGCCGATGTATTGAGCGTAGCTGACAGTCGGCGCAGTTGCTGTGTGTGAGCTGTCAGTCTTGGTGGCGGCGGGGGCTACTGCGGCAGGCTGTGCTTTGGGAACATCCTGCGTGGCGAGGAATATTAACCAGCCTATTAGCCCCAAGCAAATTATAAGAACTGCGATTCTGCCATATTTCCGGGTTGGCTTTGTTGTATTCTGTGCTGCTACCGCTGGTGCAGGTGCGGCAGATTGTGCTGGTTCCTCCGGTTTTGTGTGTTCCTGCTGCGGCTCTGGCGCGGCGGGCTCTTTTTTCACAGGCTCTTGCGGATAGGGGAGTATCTCCAGCACGCGCTTGGTTTTCTCCGGCGGCCACGGGGCGGTGTCGCGGGTGTAGTCGCCCACGGAACGGACAACGCCCTCCTTC
>OJAM01000276.1_pt1 | contig 24469 bp, 24 predicted proteins | sample 1589071 | NCBI WGS metagenome assembly OJAM01 (sample SAMN03283243) | human gut metagenome | biome: human-associated habitat; material: feces | host: Homo sapiens | place: Peru | collected 2012
GTGCAAAGAAAAGTTATAAATCGTAAGCATTTTTCGTTTTGGTCTTTAAAAAACTGGACTTTTTCAGTGCTCTCGAATTATCGCGTCCCTACCATCCACCCCCTTTTTTCAGGGGAATGGAAAAACCCCGATAATCAACCATAAAGTGATTATCGGGGTTGTAGCGAATCAATTATTGATAAACCTCAATCGGAGAGGTGAATCGATGATTTTCTTCTTAGAATTTGCGACCTTTTTATTTGAGAAGCATGTTGATGAGGGCAGAAACGTCGCCCACGTTCAGCAAGCCATCTTCGTTGATGTCGCCCTTAGCAGGAGCTGGAGCATTGCCCACGAATCCTACATTGATCGATTGTTCAAGCATTTTCATGTAGATGTCGATGTTCACGCTGAGCACGGTATCGTTGAGTTTAGCGGTCATCACAATGGGCACTTCGCCCAACTGTGGACCCATCCAACCGGTAGATTCCACAGTTGGGTCATCGCCAGCAGAGATAGTCACATTCTTGTTGAACTTGATGGTGGTGATACCGTAAGCGTCGGTACCTTCGCAGCCAGTCAACACAATGTTACCCACAGGAAGCACAAATTCGCCAGACACGAGTTTGAAGTTTTTGATGCTCAAGTCATAACCTGCGTCAGTCTTATCCACAGTGATGTTGGTACCCATCGCAGTAGTGTCGCCGTTGATTGCAACGACGAGTTCGCCTTCATAATTAGTTGCCATGGCCGAAACTGCACATGCAGCAGCCACAAAAAATGCTAAAATCTTTTTCATAACTATTTTCATTTATTATTGTTTATCCTAAAATCAAAGTGATGAGCTCGGTCACATCAGCCACATCAAGCGCACCGTCGCCGTTGACATCGGCAACTTCGGTGCAAGTTCCCGAATTGAGCACCATATCGATAAGAGCAGAAGCATCTGCTACATCAAGCACGCCGTCGCCGTTGATATCACCCTTGAGCACTGGAGCGGCAGGCTTTTTGATATTGATTTCATAAGCCACTTGAGTTTTCAAGTCGGCAGAAACGGCGGTAATCACAGCCACATAGCCATCTGCGGTAGCCTCAACGAGTTTGGTCACCTTTGCGTCTTCACCTTCCTTCACCACTTCGAAATCGGCAGAAGAAACAGCCTCATCGGCAGCGAGTTCGATGCCTGTGGTTTGGATAGTAGCCAAATCGAGGGCTTGACCCTTGAAAGAGATTGATTTGATACCAGCGTTGTACACGAGTTCGAGGTCGTCGATATACACAGAGTCGGCTTTTACAAGCTTGAAACTCGAAGTCACTGCACTACCTTTACCAGGAGTTGCATTGGTAGAGAAGGTCATCAAAATGGCTTTAGCTTGAGCACTGTCGGCTGCATAAGTGGCATAATCGAAGTCGCAAGTCACTTGACGCCAATCGCCAGCTCTCATATTTCCCAAGTTTGGTGCAGCCACAGCCACCTTATTGTGATATGTTTTATTTTCTGGGTCTTGATAATAAGTGCCATCAGTTACCACTGCATTAAATGCTGCATAAGGATAATCTGCTGTGGCAGAAGGGTCGGCCTGAACAAAACGCATCCAAAATTTCACAGCATCGGGCTTAGCATAGATAGGAGTGGAGAATGGATCGCCGTTTGCATCTTTGCTGGTGCTTGAAAGGTCTGTTTCGCTGTGGTTAGAAGCATCAGCAGCAGACATCGAACCAGCATTCAACACACCATTGGTCATCGTGCCATTTGCAATAATTCCCAAAATTTTGGAGCATGTGAGAAGTGCACTTTTCGAACCTGCGGAACCTGGACGAATCCATTTAGACGAAACCAACTTGGTATTACTCTTGGCAGATCCGGCGAACCCTCCCTTTGGACTTTCGAAACCGTGCCAGTGGCGTGGAGCATGGTTCTTGTCGCTCCAGGTTTCAAAGTCGCTGTTAGGCATTTGGAAGTGGTTGCCCACATTCTCGAAAGTAACCTTAATCACCTGACCGATAGTAGACACCATATCAATGTCGATATTCACGGCAAGGAAGCCATTGGTGTTAAACGACGACGACATTTTCACAGGCACTTCGCCCAACATTGGGCCCAGCCAATCATCGTCGGCAATACCTGCGGCGTTGCCTTTCTGAATGGTGATGTTTTTATTCACATAAAGGGTGGTGAGATTGCCAGCAACCGCACCAGTCACATTTTCAATTACGATGTTGCCCACTGGGAAAACAGATTCTCCTTCACCGAGCATGAAGTTAAGAATACTCAAATTATACTTACCTGCATTTTCCACAATAGAGATAGTGGCAGGCTGAGTGCTACCCTCTCCGTTAATCGAAACGGTGAGATTGCCCTTGTAGTCGGTTGCCATTGCCGAAAGGGTCATGAGCACTGCACAAAACAATGTTGATAACTTTCTCATGTTTTTCTTTTTAATTATAAATTAGCGTGTAAATATTTTTTATCCGAAATTAATAGAACGCATAAGTCACACCTATGGAGCCATAGATAGGCACGAGCGTTTGTTCAATGATTTTGAAACCGCTACGGTGAATACCATGGAATCCACACGAGAGGTCGGCATACGCACCAAATCGGCGGCCGAACGCCCAGTCCACACCCACATCAAAGCCCACTTGCCAGCGGCGCATGTCGGGGGTGAAATCGTAGTCGCCACGCTCATCAGGAGTGGAGCCGAGCATCACCTTCGGGCCTGTAGGGTCGTCGACGCGGATATAGCCGTCGTAAGCCCAGCCGTAAAACTCACGGCCTGTGAGATACGACACGTAGGGACCTGCCTTGAAGGTCACCTTCTTGTAGTGGAAAGTGGCTTGCACAGGGAAGGTGAACATCCATTGTGTGGTTTTGGTCACCACCTTGCCGGTGAACACGCCGCCGAGGCGCTCTCCACCTTTCACCATTTCCATCTTGTAGTTCTTCACCGAAGCATCTACCGACATACCTTTATTTTCAAAACGCACACCCACCATCAATCCGAAATCGCCATCAAGCGGCTTTTCGGCGTTGATGCCAAAGGCAATGTTGGGCGTGAGCGGAAATTTGTTCAATTTGCGAATACTTGCCGGCATATTGAGCGGAGCGGAGCCACCCAAATTATAGCCTAAGCGTGCGCCATACTTCACATCGGAGAGCACTCCTTTGTGGAAAAAACTCTGCGCCTGAGCGCCTACAGCAGTGAGCAAAGCCACAGCGGCAATTAATATCGTTTTTTTCATTATTCTTCAGTTTGGCAAGTTAAACGAACCTTATCCACAAGGAGGCAGCTGCCAATGGCACCTTGAAACGAAGCTCCTTCCTCGCTGCTGGAGAACACCACAGCAAGGTTGTAACCCTTGTTGGCGAGAAGCACCTTGTCGATTTCCTCATAATACTCAAATTCCACTTCAAATGGTGTCCATTGGCTGGTGGCTGGGAGCGATTTCACTTTCGCAAGCGCCACAATCAGCGGACTGGTAAGCACATTGTCGCCACGCAAGCGCACAGGGTTGCCCTGGGCATCGTGGTTGCGATACATCACAGCGTAGATTGAGCCTTCATCCACACGGCCTACCACCTCTTTACCTCTCTTGTCCTGGAATTTCTTGCCCGGCTGATACTGATAGTAGCCCGACAATTTCACTGGCTCAAGGGTGAACGGCACACCGAAGCGAGTAGCCGCCATGGCGTTGCCCAAGGCTTGCGACACGTCGAACTCGCCCAAGAAGAAGTTGCCAGCCGCCAAACGCATATTTGCCATCGCACCAAATGGTCCGGTGTCGCAAGTGGTGAGTTTCAGTGCCTTGCCGTCCATGCCGTCGATGGGCACGGTAGGATACTGGTCGGGAAGCGCCGACGACTTGCTCATCTTGTAGCCCGGATTGCCCGTAGCCCATTCGTTGCCGAAAGTGCCATCAAGGCGCTCGTTGTGCCAGATGTAGTATTTTTTAGTTTGTGGATCTAATTCAAAATTCTCGAAATCATACTTGATTACGCTCTTCACCACATGCACTGGCTCTGGCGAAATGGTGATTTTGTAGTCGCGGTGCCAGTTGCCGTCCTGCGAGGTCACACGATAACTCACAGGCACATCAGCCTGAAAGTCGTCGCCCTCGGTAATGCGCTGAATGGTGGCACCTTCGGTGATTTTAAATTCGAGCGTGATGCCATCGAGTGGCGCGTTGCGGCGCACGTTAAACACCGCCTCGTTGTCGGTATAGAGAATGGATTTGGCAGAATCTGTCTTATTGAAAAACACCTCATCTACGTGATTCGTGTGAAGAATCACCTGCTCGATGTCGCACTCCGCATTTAGCGGCTCATCCTTGCAGGAAGATGCAAAAAGCAAGCACGCCAAGCCCATTAATAACCCTATTTTGTGAAGCTTAAACATAGTTTTCGTAATGATGACAAATTAATTTTGTAACAGTTAGGCGCTAAAACACCAATTGCAAAGGTAATAATTATTTACCAAATTTTCACACAATGAGTAATAATAGAATTAAAAATCAGACATTTTGACCATCAACAGCCAAAGAAAAAACGAAGAAACAAACCAAATCAATTCTTGATTAGCCGTTGGAAACGGCTGATTATGGTTAACTCCATGCAAGCGAATGAAGCGGTTCAGTGGAAAAATACTGGGGATAGATTATGCAATGTTGCCGAATTGTGAATGGAATCAAAAACAAAAACATAAAAAACAGCCTTGGGGCAATGTGGAATGCTTCGCATTTGGCGGTGCGACTGTGCGCTTTGCGTCATTGGAAACGAGTTTCCATGCCGCCAACCACACAATCCCTCCGCCACCCTCTTACGAGGGCTCACCACATTGCCCCAAGGATAAAAACCGCTCGCCGTTTCACGGCGAAAAACCCCTGATGATAAAATGATTTCTTGAAAGGAGGTTGTATCAAATCTTCCAAAACGATTTTGCATGGTAGGGATGCGACACTTCGCGTCCGCTACAAATGGTTGATATTCAATATGATACTACAATTATGGGCGGACGCGAAGTGTCGCATCCCTACCATATTATGCTATTCGAGGTGCAGGGCAGATTGGAGAACTGGCTCCATTCCGAGGCGATAGCCGTCGGGCGTGGGGTGTACGCCGTCTTTGGTGTAGGCGGGATTGAGTTCACGTTCGGTGCCATACACCATTGATGAATAGTAGTCGATGTAAGTGATGCCTTGCTGCAGGGCGTAGGCTTTGATGCGAGCATTGAGGCTCGCCACCTTGTCGGCGATGTTGGTCTTTTCAGGCGCCCAGTACATGCACTTCGAGGGCAGCACCGATGCCAGATACACCTTGATGCCATTTGCCTTCGCAATCTCCACCATCGACATGATGTTGCCCATGGTGTTCGCCTCGCTGTATGGGATTTTATGATTTTCGGCGATATCGTTTGTGCCGCAGTTGATTACCACAGCCTTGGGGTGCAGATTCACCACATCTTCACGGAAGCGCACCAGCATCTGGTGTGAAGTTTGTCCGCTGATGCCTCTACCCACGAGTTGAGGGTGGCGCTTGAAAAATCCAGGGCTGCGTGTTGGCCAAAAGTCGGTGATGGAGTTACCCAAGAGCACAATGCGAGCGGTGTCGGCAGGTGCTACCATGAGTTTTTCGTTATCGGCGGCATAGCGGTCGATGCCTGTCCATTTTTCTTGTGCCGATGCCGAAACGCAACTCAGCACAGCCACAAAAATCAATAATGATTTCAATAGTTTTTGGTTCATCGTTATAGTAATTTAGTCAATGTTCTGTCAGTTATAGAAACAGCAGCAAGATGACTTGCGCCAAAATCACGCGCATAAACATACAGAGCGGATAAACCGTGGTGTATGCCACCGAGGCACGGTCGCTCTTGAGTGTGTCGCGAGCGTAGTCGAGTGCCATCGGGTTAGCCATTGCGCCGCAAAGCATACCACTGATGGTGGCAAAGTCGAGACGGCAGAATTTAAGTGCCACATAGCCCACCATCAGCACAGGAATCACCGTGAGCACAAAACCAGCCACAATCCACAGCGCACCCTCTGGGCGCATGACGGTGGTGAAGAAATCGGCACCCGAATGAAGTCCCAAACATGCCAGATAGAGCGACAAACCCAGTCGGCGCATCATCAGGTTGGCACTTTGGGTGGTGTAGGTGACCATGTGCAGTCGAGGTCCGAACGAACCTATCAAAATACCTGCGATGATAGGGCCGCCAGCGAGGCCAAGGCGCACAGGTGTGGAAATGCCGGGAAGGGCGATTGGAATCAGACCGAGCAGCAAACCGAGCGTCAAGCCAATGAAGATGGAAATCAGGTTAGGCTCGTCGAGGTCGGAAACGAGGTTGCCCATAAAATGCTCCACATTTTTGATGGCGGCTTCCTCACCCACCACAGTGATGCGGTCGCCAAGTTGGATACGCAAATCGGGGGTGGCAAGCAGTCGCATACCGCTACGGTAGATGCGTGTCACATTCACACCATAGTGGTTGCGGAGTCGGAGCGAGCCCAGTCGCTTGCCGTTGATATCGGGTTGAGTGACCACGATGCGGCGCGAGATGAGTTGGCTGTCGATAGCGTCCCAGTCCACCGTGTCTTTGTTGAAGTCGGTTTTTTCCTGTTCGCCAAAGAGCAACGTCATTGCCGCGCTGGTGGCTTCGTTGGTGATTACAAGTATGCGGTCGTTTTCGTTGAGCACCGTTTCGCTCGAAGGGATAATCACTTTGCCATTGTGCCACAGGCGCGAAATGATGAATTTCTCGTGGGTGATTTCTGCCAATTCGCTAATGCGCTTGCCAAACACGCCAGGATTATTCACATGGTATGCAGCCACGAAAGTGCCATCTTCGGTGGTGTCGGGGGCAATATACATGCGGCCATTATGACCAAGCACCTTCTGCATCACCAGCAATGCCAAAATCACACCCACCACGCCCAACGGATAAGTGACAGCAGTAGCCAAAGCGGCACCGCTGGTGGGCTGATGAAGTTGGGCAAGGGTTTGCTGAGCAGCACCGAGGGCTGGAGTGTTGGTAGTGGCACCACACATCACACCCACCGCATCGGGCAATGAAATGTCGAAAATCACAGGCATAAGAATGGTGAAAGCCGTGCCGATAGCCACCAGAAGCAGGGCAAGCATAGTGAGGGAAATGCCTCCCTTGCGAAGCGAACTGAAGAAACCCGGACCCACCTGCACACCAAGTGCGTAAACGAACAACGCCAAACCGAAATCCTGTGCAAAGCCCAAAGCCTGCTCGTCGATGGAGAGCCCGATGTGACCCATCAAAATGCCGATGAAAAACACAAAGGTCACACCTAACGAAATGCCTCTTAACTTGACCTTTCCCAAGATTAGACCCAATGCACAAATCAAAGCCAGAAGAATCACGGCTTGCAGCGACGTGTGCTGTGAGAAGATGTTGAATATCTGTTCCAAAAGCTATTTATTATCTAAAATCACACAAAATTACAAAAAAGAAGCAAGAAAGAGAAATTAGAAGTTAGAAATTAGAAGTTAGAAATTTTAGAGAATGGATGTATCGTTTTTGGATAAATCTCAAAAAATGCGCTATATTCAGCTAAATGTGCCAAAAAATGATAGATTTAGCTGAATATAACGCATTTTTCCCTCGAAAAGAAATTTAGAATAAATTTAGGAGCACTCGGAGGCTCTTCTGCAAAAATCCAACTTCTAATTTCTAATTTCTAACTTCTAACTTCTATTTCGTGAGCCAGGATTGGAGTTCGGTGGCGTATTTTGAGGCGAGGGCGCGTGAGAATGATAGGAGTTCGATGCCTTGATATTTAGGGAATTGCTCGCCATGCTTGTCGGCAAACGATAGTTGGAACTCGTTGGTGGCTTTGATGCGCTCTTTGTCGCGGAACGGAGTGCCTGTGCGCACCGAACGGAAAGCCTCGTCGATATAGATTTCCCAACGCTTTGCGTGATAGTTGGCGATAAGTCCGCTGTAATTACGAACTGCGTAATCGTTAAGGTCGCCACCCCATGTGGTGATGATTCGGCGTGCATTCATTTCGTAATAGTCCTTCACCTCTGGTGTTTGTCCAAACTCGCGGGCTTGGTCAATCCACTTATCCACAGTGCAGAATGGGTGTTGGGCATTGAGCATATCGAGGTCGGTGAGCAGCGAACGCATGATATACGCCTTTTCATGCATCTTCACGGTGTCGGCAGCCACATAGGCAGAGTCAAACTCCGCCTTCTCGTAGCCAAAGAGGTTGCCGAGCAGTTCACGACCTGTCCAAATCAAATCCACCTTGGCGGCATCCACAGTCACCGACTTCTGCTTGAGCAGCAGTTGCCAAGCCTCGTTGAGTGCTTTCATATCGGAATAAGGGCGGCATCTTTTGGTCTGCTTTTTGAAATTCGGGAAGCCATTGGCTGCTGTGCCACGCCATGTAGTGGAGTGGGAAGTGAGCACACGGTTGTAGAGCACGTCCCAAGCCTTGCGCACATTCTCATCGGGCTGGTCGGCATGGCTGTCAGCCACCAATTTCACCACATCGGCATCGGTAGCACCATAGTTCCACGCCTTGTCGAAGATGTATTCAAATGGGAACTGCTGCACATCGAAGCCCTCAAGCGTAGAGCCGATGCCCTTGAGGTTGGCACCGCCATCTTTCAACGCCGTTTCGAGCAGTTCGCCCGACTTCTTCACATTGCCTTGCAACACCGAGTTGCCGCCAAAGTTGCCGAGGTAGCACCAAATGTAAGGCTGACCGTAGAACTTATCGTGCATACGCCACACCTCCATACGCTCGCAGAAGTAGTCGAGCATCGTCATCTTGCCTTGTGGCAGGGCGGTGAGCATGGCTTTGGTCACATCTTTGGTCCACTTGTTGCGCTGATAATAGAGGAACCAGCCCATTTGCAGCCACTCCGCTTTCTTGTCAACGGCTTTCAGCGACTCATACACATGGCGCGAGAGGCGGCTGATATAGCCACAATCGTAACTTGGAGCCTCCATTTCGTTGAAAAGGTCGATGCCGTAGATGTGGTCGGTGCCAAAGAGGCGAGTTTGCTCCTCCAGGAATTTGCGCTGGATTTTCGCATACAGCGGGTCTTCGGAGTTGAGGAAATAGGTTTGACATTCCTCCTGGAAGCCGTCCCAAGGGTCGAGACGCTTGATGTCGGCTTTAGGGAAAAGTTCAGTGAGTTGCTTGGGCACATGGCCGGCGAAAGCAGGAAGCACAGGGCGCATGTTCAGCGCACGCTCGCGCGCCAAAATCTTCTGCTGGAGCACCACCTGACCATCGAGCCACTCCTTGGGCAGCGGTCCGCACCACACATCAATGTTTGCCATGCGGTGCCAAGGAAGATACACAGGACCAGTGAAATAACTGCGCACCTGCTCGTCGGTCATGCCCATGCTGCGCCACACATTGTACCACACGCTTTCCTGACCAGTGATGGCAAGCGGCATATTCACGCCATTGAGCGCCATCCAGTCGATCACACGCTCCCAGTCGTTCCAGTCGAAAAACGGCATAGTGTAGCCAAATGTGCAGTAATTGAGGAAGAAGCGTTCTGGCACACGGGCATCAACTGATTCGGTGGCATCGACTGCTGGAAGCACTTCGGGGAGGTCAACGGCGATGTCGGCATACCACGACACAGTGGTGTGGCAATATTTTTTCAAGTAGCGGTTCAAGCCCACCGCCATAGAATTGGCATTATTGGCGATGATGAGCACCTTGTCGCCATTGTTTGAGAGCGTGAAATAGTCGGTGCTCTTTTTCTTGCCTTGCTTGAATTGTACTTTTTGAGCCAATCGGGGCGAGAGGCGGTTTGCCAGTGCCGTGGCTTCATCTACTTGCGAGTTGGCAGCCATCAGCGTGACGATAGCCAACATCATGCAAGAAAGGGTTGTGAATAGTTTTTTTCTCATTTGAATATGGTTTTTATCAATTTTTCGGTTGTTGATGACACTCGTGAGAGGCATACTTCAGAGTTAAGCGCCAATGGCATATCCACAGGCAAAGGATTGATGCAAAGCACCAAGGTGAACACGCAAGGGGCTTCGCCTTCGAGAACACCACACAGTGCCACGGCTGGCACAGCGCGCTTGCGGCAAAGCCGAGCCACAGCGTAGGGAAGTTTGCCGTGGGCGGTGGAAGCGTCAATTTTTCCCTCACCCGTCATCACCAAATCGGCATCGGCTATCGCCTCGTCCACCTTCAGGAACCGAAGCACGGCATCAGCGCCAGGGTGCAAAATGGCGTTGAGAAATGCCTTCAGTCCTGCTCCCACACCGCCAGCCGCTCCTGCGCCTGGGGCTTCAGCCACGCCATCAGGCATGAACTGGGAGAAATGGCGTGCGCCCTCGTCGAGCAGCGTCACCTGCCGAGGCGATGCGCCCTTTTGCGGAGCATAGACCGCCGCCGCACCATGCGTGCCGCAGAGCGGATTGTCCACATCGGTAATCACGTCGAACTGCGTGTCGCGCACCTGCTGTGGCACGGCTTCGGCATCGATGCGAGCCACTTTCGCCAAATTTGCGCCACATGGAGCGAGTTCACGCCCTTGCTGGTCGAGAAATCGGAAGCCTAAAGCCGAGAGAATGCCCATACCGCAATCGTTGGTGGCGCTTCCGCCGATGCCCAGCGTCACACGCTGTGCGCCATGCGCTATGGCATGGCGAATGAGCATACCGGTGCCACGAGTGGTGGCGTGCATCACATCACGCTGCGAATCGGCAAGCAACGCCAGTCCGCTGGCAGCCGCCATCTCTATCACAGCCGTGCCGTGCGAAATGGTGTAGGTGGCATTCACACGCATATCGGGCAACGGACCGCACACCTCCACACTCACACGCTGCGAATGTGCTGGCGATAGTGCCTCCATCGTTCCCTCTCCCCCGTCGGCGCAAGGAATCAGCATCACTTGGGCATCGGGAACCAATCCGAGAATAGCACCACGCGCAGCCATAGCCACCTCGCGAGAAGTGGCCACGCCCTTGAATTTATCAAATGCCAATACTATTTTCACGACACGAAAAAATAAAAGAGGCTTAATACGTGATTAAGCCCCAATTATTTAAGCCTTACGGCATATTATCCTACTTTTACTACGAGGTAGTTCGACAATTCCCAGAAACGTGCAGGGTTGGTAATGCGAAGCACTTTCTGACCGCCCACTTCCTCAATCACATACGAGCCGGCTGGGTGTTTCGACATCACTTGCGCCTTCTTGTTGTGGAGGTTGATTTGGGTGAGTGTACGCTTGTCGGCCTTAGTGAAGTATGACTTGGTGTAGTCGCCTTCCATCACCTTGGTCTTGCGGAGGAAACCAGTTTCGATAATCTTTTGTTCCTTGAGTTCCTTCTTTGAGCCAATCACATAGAAACATTCGTTCATGGTGTTGGTAAGGTTGGTGTTGCGTTCCTTCTCTGCTGCCACATTTTGCTTTTCAACGCTCAAGTCGTTCTTCACTTGAGTGTTTTCGGTGCGGAGAGAGTCAACGCGCACATTCAACTTACCGATTTTCACATTTGCGGCTTGCAATTCAGCGGTAAGTTGGTTGATAATCTTCACTTGGTTGTCGATTTGCTTCTTGAGTGTAGATACTTGCTTTTTCAAGTCGTCGTTATACACGCCAGATGCTTGCAATTTCTTTTCAAGTGCTTCCAAACGCTGTTGACGGTCTTTCACCAACATTTGAATAGCCACCACTTGGTCGCGAAGCGCATTCTTTTTGTCAGCGGTTTCGGAATTCAGATTCGACACGCTCATCACATCTTGAATATCGATGATTTGGTTCATACCATCAGCGATGTCGTTCATCAGCAGGTTGAGCGAATCCTTTGCAGCGGTAACTGAGGCAAGTTCACCTTTCAATTCCACATTTTCGAGTGAATCGGTATTCACTTTCTTGTCTTCTGCACCCTTATTACATGAAACAGAGAGCGAAGAAACGGCGATAAACGCCAACGACATTAACACAATCTTTTTCATAATTCATTATTTTTTAGTTGATTAATATGCTTTTGTTTGAATTTAGCGTATTTGTCCACTTTCACTGTGGCTTCTGGAGCCTTGCCCTCCACCACCAGCACGATTTCGCCGCGTGGGGCGTTGGCTTTGAAATAGGTGGCAAGTTCGGATAGTGTGCCATTGTGGGTGGTGTTGTGGAGTTTGGAGATTTCGCGGCTCACCGACGCTTCACGGTCGGCACCAAACACCTCAGCCATCTGCTCCAGCGTTTTCACCAATCGCATTGGCGATTCATAGAAAATCATGGTGCGAGGCTCGGCGACAAGCGACTCCAATCGCGATGCCCTACCCTTTTTCTGCGGCAGGAAGCCCTCAAAGGTGAAACGCTCGCAAGGCAAACCCGAATTGACCAGCGCTGGCACGAAAGCCGTTGCGCCCGGCAGGGTCTCCACCTCAATATCGTGGCGGCGGCACTCACGCACCAACAAGAATCCGGGGTCGCTGATGGCAGGAGTGCCCGCATCGGTCACCAGCGCAATGATGCTGCCACCTTGCAATTCTTCCACCAAAGCAGGGAGCGTGTCGTGCTCATTGAATTTATGGTGGCTACGCATGGGGGTGGTGATGCCGAAATGCTTCATCAGCACACCGCTGGTGCGGGTGTCTTCAGCCAGCACCAAATGTGCGTCGCGAAGCACCGCAATAGCGCGGGGGGTCATGTCGTCGAGATTTCCCACTGGGGTTGGAACAATATATAGTTTTCCAGCCATTATAAATTTAAATCTTCAATACTTATTATTTACAATATCCACTTAGTACTTAGAGGATTTTTTAAAGGAAATGCTTTCTCACCACTTCCATAAAGTCTTTCACGTCGTCGCTGGTAGGGTCCCAAGCGAGGTCGTCGTAGAAGTATTCTTCTGCCTCACCGAATGAGTGCATCGACTGCACCATGTCGAGAGCGTCGTTGTATTCAGCCTGGCTGCCGCCAAAGAGTTCGCGGCGGAAGCGAATGCTGTCGTTGAGCGAGAATGCCGAACGCATGTTCTTGGCAATGCCACGATGCAACTTTTCTTCAATGCTGAGGGCGTTGGAAGTGTCGTCGTAATCTTCGTCGTCGGTGATTTCCTCTTCATCTTCGGTCTCCACTTCCTCAAACTCCTCGTCATCATCTGCGTAGGCTGCTGGAGCGGTAATTTCTTCTTCTGGTTCCACGAAGGCGGCTTCGTCTTCCACTGGCACAGCCTCTTCGTCGTCATTGTTTGGCTCGTCTGCGCCCAATGAACAGCCGCACTCGTTGCAGAACGTGTAACCCATAGGCAGCACCTTGCCACATTGAGGGCATTTCACATACATAGGAGGTTCCTCTTCAGCGATGGCTTCCTCTGCCTCGGCTGCCGGCTCTGCCACAGCCTCCACTTCGGCGAAACTGATTTCCTCTGGTTCATCGGCAGGTGCTTCCTCCACCACTTCATCTTGAGCCACATCGGCACGCACATCGGTGGTGTCGTCGGTCTCGTCGAGTGCGGCATCGAGCATTTCTTCCTCCGATGATTGGTCGGGGAATTGAACACATTGGGCTTCCTCAGCCACAAATGCCGCCTTCTGTTTGATAAGCTCAACCACAGAAGCGGGGGTGTCGTTGCCATGCTTTTCCAGCACAAGTAGCAGTCCCTCAAGTTCATAGACTGCGAGAAGCAGTTTACCGTAAGTAGTAGCCATAACTTTTATTTTTATGTATGCTAACGATTTTCGGTGCAAACATAATTAAATTAATTTGTAAAATACAAATTTAAAAGAATTTTTTTTGCCTCTTTCACATTTTTATTCAATTTCGGGCTGTCCGAACAGGCTGATGAGCATCTCGTCCATCTTGTTTCGCAGGTCGGCGCGGGTTCCGTTCCAGTTGTTGGCAATCAGTGCCCATGCATATTTCGGACGCTCAGCAGGGAAATATCCCACAAAACTCTGCACAGCGTTCATACTGCCGCTTTTCACCACCATGTTTTCGGCAAGTGGCGTTTTGGGAATAAGTTTGCCTATGCGTTTACGCACTGGTGGCATCAGTTGGTTCAAGGTCACGCCATCCACAGGGTGCTTTGCCATATAGGTGAGCATTTGCGCAAAGAAGCGGCCCGAAATCTTGTTGGCGCGCGCCAGTCCGCTACCGTCGCGTTGAAACACTGCCCGTGTGTCGATGCCCTTGCTGCGCCAGAGACTGTCCACCACCTGCACACCAGCAGCCGCTGTGGCTTCATGCCCGGTGTAGTAAGCCACGGCACGGAGCACGCCTTCGGTAAACATATTGTCGCTGCGGTCGAGTAGCGAGGTGATGATGGCTGCCAATGTGGGTGACTGATGCACCACAAGATCCGCTTTCACCACTTTTTTCATTTTCTCCAGTTTCACTGGCTTGATTTTGAGTTTGAAACCATTGGCTACCAAGGCGCGTGAAAGGCTGTCGATAAACAAAGCCGATGGCGTGGGGATTGCCACACGCATATTATAGTCGCAGTTGGCGGCGGTGCCGTAGAGCACGATGGCAGGGTCGGCTTCCTCCAAACGCAAATCGATGTCATCTTCATTCTTCGCCGATTTCAGGCGGTTGATAATCTGTACGCCTGGCACTGCTGGCTCGAAGCAGGCGTTGAGGATTTCGCCATCTTTAGCCGTGAACTTCAAGTTGGAGCGATTGTCGAAGAAGTTGAAGCCGTGAATACCCATACCGTAACTCCAAGCCAAATCGCCAACGTCCCACCAGCCATTAGAGGCAGGCGAAGGCATCATAGAAGAATCCACAGTGATTTCACCCTCAATTTTCTCAATACCTTTTTCTTTGAGTTTGCCGACGATTTCCATCACTATGCTGGAACTGTCGGGGAAGAACACGCTGCCGAGCGTAGGGTCGCCAGAGCCCACCACATGAATATTGCCCTTGAATTTCTTGCCCTTCTGCTCGCCGATCAAATACACGCGAGTTTTGAACGTGAAGTTCGGACCGAGCAAGCACAGTGCCGACGACGAGGTGACGGTCTTCATGGTGGAAGCCGTAATGCACGACATGTCGGGATTGAAGCCTGCCACAAGCGTGTCGGCATCAATATCATATATTGCCACTGTCACCGAGCCGTGAGTGAGGGCGGAATCGGTGCCGAAAGCATCGACGGCTTTCTGCGCCACCTCGTGGGTCAACGCCTGACCTACCATTGCCACAAAGGCAAAAACCATTGAAATCAATATCTTTTTCATAAGCGTATCGGTTGGGGGTGCCTCACACAGATCCCACAGATCTCACAAAGTGCAGTTAAATTCCACCCACAAAAGTATCGTCTTAACTTCTTTAACTTCTTAACTTCTTTAACTTCTTAATACAGCATTTCCTCCTGGTCGGTGCCCCACTCTATCAGGTTGGCGGCGATGCCGTCGGCGAGTTGCACCAAGCCACAGAGGGCGTGTTTGTCGCGGGCTGTGTTGATATTGTTTTTTTGTTCGGGACTTTGGAACGCCAAATCCCAAGCCGCCATGTGCCAACGAATAGCAAGCATTTCATCGTCGTGAATGTCGAAACCGCTGCGCAGCACCACTATCACACTCTTTTCGCCGTGGCCCATTGGGAAATTGCTGTAGTCAACATCAAATCCCTTCACGTCCACCCAGTTGCCGTATTGGTCTTTGCGCTTTTTCACCACCTTTTTATACACGTCGGCTTTGCACACATCGTGGAGCAGACAAGCCACTATCACGCTGTCTTTTGGCAATTCACGCTCCATTTCGGGGCGCATCTGAATGATTTGTTCGCGAAGCATCAAGCCGGCGCGGCATGTGTTGAGCGAATGCTGCACATTACCGCCGTCGCACGCCAAATGGAATCGGGTGCTCGATGGCGCATCGTAAAAGCCCAAATCTTCGAGGTCTTCAATCAAATAGTCGGTGCCTTCACGACCCACGCTGCGGAGTAAATCGTTAAACTCCTGTTTGTTTTTTTCAATATCTACTGTCATTATCGTTGTATTTTCTTGTTTCTAAAATAATGTAGCCACGCATAGTGGTGGCGGCGACTGAGGTAGTCGGCATCATGCTCATGGGCGTAAGCCTCACGCTCAAACGAAATGCTGCGATAGGCATCGCCACGCATCGGCAAGCGCACAAGCCACTCCACCACATACAGCACGTAAAATGGCAACACACCCAGTTCAAGCATCTGACGGGTGTGAATCTGCTCATGCCTAATGTCAATCTCCGTCACCCGAAAGCCACGGCGCACAAACATCACGCCCAGCAGATTTACTGCCTTAAATCCCGGAAACGGAACAAAGCGATTGCTAACAATCTTCATCACGCCACCTCCAATCTAAAAAAAAGCCTACGCAACGCGCGCGCATCAAAAAAACCCACGCCTCGCGCATTCAATCTACAAAGATAACAATTTCCCCCAAATTTCCACCCAACACCACCAAGCTTTTGCATCTAACTTTTTCAAGTAACAACAATTCAATCCTTTGTAAACGGACTTATTTCTACAGATAGAAAAATTAATCGGTTCAACAAATGGTGAACTTTGTTGAACCGATTAGATATTGACTTAAAATATGTGCTGGAAAAACTACTTCACAAGCACTTTAAATGATTTATTGCCAACTTTTACGATACAGATAGAATCTGCGAAATTTGAGGCATCGACTGTTAGGCTGTCGGTGGCTGTGGTCTGATACAGTTTCGCGCCCAAAATATTGTAGATTGCTATATCGGTGGCATCGGAAATTCCATTAATTTTAATCACACCATAAGCGACTTTAATTGCCACATCCTCGTTTTTAGCATCTTGGATTCCTGAATTAACATAAGGCTTCAAAGTCATTACTGCACCCACATTCCAACCAAGTTTCTTATCTTCGTCGTTCTTTGTGATGTTGAACACATTATTCCAGCCTTCTTCAACTCCACTCAGCACTCCTTTCTTAACATATACAGAAAACGTAGTGTTTTCTGAAGCATGATAGAAACTGCTGAATGAAAGATAATTCGTCAAGTCGTTTTCGAGCGATGAATCGATATCAAAAACCACATGGAAAGTACCTGCAACTGAAATTGGTGATTGGAGTTTCACATTCAACGTAGAATTACTAACAGAGGCATTGCCAAATAGTCCGATTTCTGTGGTGCTTACTTTTCCAAATTCTTTTGTTTCATCAGGAAGTCCATCCTTATCGCCCACAATCTTCACATTTACAGCATAGTCTTTTTGTGTCATCAAATAGCCAGTAGCATAGGTGTTGATGTTGAACTTAAAACCCGACACCACAGCTTCAGCTTTTTCTGGGAGAACAAATTTTTCAGCAAATTTATTATAATATTTATTGAATCCCACTTTGTAATTAGTATTCATACTTGCGGTAGAGAACTTCAATGCCTCGGCATTTACTTCATCTTTTGATCCAACTGTGGTAACGCCGCCAGAATATTCGGCATCGATAAGTTTAACGGCGAGTTTTTCGCTTGCAGAACTTTCGCTACTTTCATTCGACGCTTTCAATGTGATTGTATATAAGCCCGATGCAGGGAAATTAACCGTTGGATTCTTTTCATCAGAAGTGCCAGGGTTTGCGCCAGTGGTCCACATGTAGCTCGTGGCATTCTGCGAATTGTTTGTGAAAGTCAGGGCATTATCAGGATATAGAATCATTTCCTTCTTGTCGGTGAAAATTCCATCGCTTGGAATGGAAAAAGCTGCTACAGCCTCATTGGATTCGGCAGTTGTAACCGAAATGTCATCAATTGCCACAATATATCCTCTTTGTGGAGTATAGTTATTGAATCCAATATAGTAGTTTCCATCTGCGGTAGGAGTGAATTCACCACTCACGGTAGTCCACTCTTTGTAATTGACACTTGGCAAATTGAGGATAACTGTGCTCTGAGCTGTTTCTGTGGTATCAAGACCAGCCGTGATTTTTATACTCTCTTTCAGAGAGTTGGAGCCGCCTGTTGCAAGAATTTTACACGACACTGTGTACTGCTTGCCTCCTTTCATAGAAATTGCAGGAGAAATTGCCCAATCGTTACGAGCACCGTAAACAGTATTATTAACGAGGTAACTGCCATCGCCAGCAGGCTTTAATGTGGAATTCACACGAACCTTGAAACGCTTGGTATTGCCATTTGCACCAAAAATAGTCCAACCCTTATAGTCGCAGGTGGAATTAGGATTTAAAACTTTGCTCGCATCATTGAAGTTTTCTGCATAAGGAACTTGGCATACTGTGTCTGTTCCGGCTGGCGCTTTAAGAGAATTAGTTGTTGCAAATCCTTTTGTGGAAAATCCGCACAAACAAGTGACAGCCATTCCGAAGATGAATAATTTGTTTGACATAACTGTTTTTATAAATTGTTGTTAGAGTAGCCTTGATATTGACACTTTGACAGCGCACTTGAATTTTGACCACAAAAATACAATAAAATCCCCGAAAAAGAATCAATCTATCAAAAAAAATAATCGCATTTTTTCACCATACAGAAATGGTGATAAAACAAGCGAAGTCGCCAAAAAAATTTAGCAACTCCGCCTTTCTCGTAAAAGTTCTACTCTATCTTTAAATATAGGGGATGATCTACAAGTTGTCCCTGTATATTTAGTGATGATTGTAAAAAATCCCATAGGGATTTGATGTGTGTAGGCAGGTATGCAGAAAAGATGTAATGGAGCGAAGCGAAATGGAATCTTTTCGAAATGCCTGCATTGGATATGTAAGTATTATGCATTCCAGCGGAATGCGACAACACCAAATAGCCCTATAATGGCGAAATCGCATCCCGCTGGAATGCATATTTGTTATGGAATATTTGCAGGCATTTCGCTTCGGTTATGCTCCATTTCGCTTCGCTCATTTCGCATAACCTTCACTGCATACCTGCCTACACACATCAAATTCCTAACGGAATTTCGTCGCAAACCTTCTTTGGGACAACTTGTATATCAATTCTTTAAATTATGCTACACTAATGCTGCTTCCAAACAATTAACACCCAGTTTATCCTCAATATTAGCAATGCTTTTAAAAGAGAGGTTCTCGGTCCCAGAAAGTAACTTACTCACATACTGAGGACTAACTCCTAACCTCTTTGCGACATCTGCTCGCTTCAAGCCATTCTCTTGCATATAGTCGATAATGGCGAGAGCCACTTTGCGTGACCAACGAAGCCAACTGGCATTTTCTTTTCGCCACGCAGCATTCTCCACAAAGCGAGATGGAGCTTCGCTTTGATGTGATTTCAAAAAATCTAACGCCTTACTTTCCATAGTCACCTCTTATTAAGTCTCTTACATAAGCAAAATTAATCATTAAACTCTAAAAATGCAACTTATAGGTTTAGTTTTTTAGCAAAAAATTAACAAAATAGTTTTTTCTTAAACCACGTCATCATGCTATACCTGCACACGTCATCTACACGACTATAAACATTCAAATAATCAGCACATTTTTATCTGAATTTTTGCAGTAGGTAGGGTGGTTTTTTGTTAAAATCGGGGGGAAATGGTGGGGATTTTTCAAGAAAAAGATTAATTTTGCGTGTTGTGCACTATTAGCAAAATGCAACTTCCAAAGCAATACAAGCAGATGATGCGTGGATTTTTCCCGATGCTTAAACGCTGGAAACAATAAAATTACAATAAAAATGACACTCATATCAGATAGAATACTTTTAAGGCTTTGGACCGACAGCGATGCCGAAGCACTTTTCAAATACGCATCCGACCCCGATGTGGGACCACGAGGCGGATGGCCTCCACACAAATCGATGGAAGAGAGTCTCGACATCATTCGCACCGTGTTTCACAACGACACCACTTGGGCTATCGTGCTGCGTGAAACTGGCGAGGCGATTGGCGCAATGGGTTATGGCTCGTCGTGCGATTGCAATCTGCCTGCACTGCCCAACGAACCCACGGTGGGTTATTGGGTGGCTAAGCCGTTTTGGAACAAGGGATTTTGCACTGAGGCTCTACAGTTGATGCTCAACCACATACAATCCACCACCGACATCAATTCGATGATTAGCGGACACTTTACCGACAATCCTGCTTCGGGGCGTGTGATGGAGAAATGTGGATTTGTGGCAACTGAAGAGGAGTGCTTCGACGAAAGTCTATACACTGGAGCAAACCGCCCCATTCGCGTGCTCAGGCTAAACTTTCAAAAATAATGGAGGTGGTGGATATTGACGACATACGGATGCGGCTCGCACAGCCACGCGTTGGCATCGAAATGGCTCTTGAAGCCTATGCTTGGCTGAAGCGGAGTGGCGATTTTGTGGCATTTGTGGCACTGCTGCACGATGGCGATACGCATGTGGCTCGCAATGCTGCTTGGGTGCTGACAAAAGCTACCGACCGCGAACTTAGCCAGTTGCTGCCTGCGCTCGACGAATTGATTGACATCGCACTCTCCACCTCCAACGATTCGCTACGAAGGCTCACCCTCAACCTCATCGTGCGCCTGCCACTGACGAAGGAGTGTTTGCGCACCGATTTCCTGGATTTTTGCCTCGACCAAATGGTGCGCCTCAGCACCCCTCCCGGCATTCAGGCGCTGTGCATGAAAATTGCCCATCGGCTCTGTTCGTTCTATCCCGAACTGTACGACGAGTTGATGCGCACCATCGCCGCCCTCGACCTCTCATTTTACCAACCAGCCCTCAAATGCACGGCAAAAAACATCATGCAAGCCCCAAGCCGTGTTTAATCCAAATCGCGATTTGGGTTAAACATTATTAATGCTATAAATATTAGGTGCCAATAGGTTTGAAAACGGTTTAAATAGGTGCATTCTTACCTTCCATTGCGTTAAGTATTTCATTCTTTGACAATTATTAAGGTATTGAGAAAGCAGATTTTTTGTAACTTTGCAGCGTTATGAACACAAATTACAGCATTGAAAAAGAGAAAAAGAAAATTAGAGAAATCAAGAAACGCAATGCGTTGAGCCTCTTGATTTTCCTGCTGCTTGTGCTTGCGTGCGCCATTATCAGCCACTTCTTGCCCGAAAAGGCTGAGCATCAAGTGCCCGTTCCACAGCAAGACAACGCCATCATCGTCAAATAAAGAAAACGCCAATTCAAATGAATATCAGAATACTATTCACCGCCATTCTTTTAACAATCGCAAGCGCTGCCCACGCCGACAAGTGGACAGAAATTCTCGACACCTACGCCACCGACACCACCACACATCAAATCGTGCTGGTGAAATGCACGGAGGGATGCAATGCCGAGGCTGAATTTTACATCAAAGACGCGCAGCAACAGTGGCAACTGGAGCGTGCCGACACGGCACACATCGGCAGATACGGATTGGGGAAAAAGCGTCAAGGCGACAAGAAAACACCAGAGGGCAACTTCGGAATCCGTGAGGCGTTTGGCATCAAGGCGAATCCTGGTACTTCCATTCCATACGTGGATGTGACACCCGACATTTGGGCATGTGGCGACCGACGCTACTACAACACCATCATCAACGCCAAAGAAAAGCACCACCGATGCCATGGCGAACACATGATTAGATATGTGCCAAGTTACAACTACGGCGTAGCCACCACCTACAACGACAGCAACACGCCCGGACTGGGCGCCGCCATTTTCTTCCACTGCACCAGCGAAAGCCCATGGACAGCAGGGTGCGTGGCAGTGCCAGAAGACTTCATGGTGCAAATCCTCCAAAAAAGCGACCCCGGCCTAAAAATCTGCATCCACCAAAAATAACCCCCACCCTATCAAAAAAAAAACACCCTGACAGCAAAGGCAAGGTGTTTTTTTTGATTTTATTTTGAATTTTTCTTTCTTTGTTACTATATATGGTGATGTGATTCGTTTATTAACCCAAATTTTGGGTTTAACCATTTTAACCGCTGATAAGTATGACAAAAGAAGAAAAGTTACAGTTCAAATTTAAGTATGATAAAATGCTCGACGATGTGTTCTTCACCAAAGAGTTCAAGCAATACATGATAGAGAATTGCAAATTCTGTCCTTCTGGTCTAACGATTGACACCAACATTGATGACGATAAGCCACAATTCTGCGTGTGCACAAAAGAATATGGTTATGACTACTCAGGCGAACGTGTGCCAGGTGATTTTTACAATTTGAATTACAAAATCAATGAAAATCTCATCGAACACATCATGCGCTACCTTCAAATGAAAAACAAAAACCTCTTCAACGAAATTCTCAAATACATCCTTTGATACGCCACCAATCTTGACGTAAAAGCCTTCCCTAATGAACAATCCATTGATTTCATCTCTCAGATAAATGACTTTAAAGAATATTAAATCCGATAATTCTTGTTAAATAAATCATAGTTTCAACTCGCATTTTGATACTTTTGCGCGCAAAAATATCAAAATGATAACACTTATGAGTGAAAATACAGAAATTTCAACAAACTGCAACCATAATAAAGTAGGCTTCCTGGGATTACTCATTACTTTAGGCATCGTGTTTGGTGACATCGGCACATCACCCCTTTATGTGATGAAGGCTATCCTACATACAGGCGAAACCATCGACGAGAGTACCATTTTAGGGGCATTGTCTTGTATCATCTGGACACTCACCCTACAGACCACCATCAAATATGTATGTGTGGCTCTGCGTGCCGACAACAATGGCGAAGGAGGCATCCTCGCCCTCTACGCTCTGCTTCGTCGCCTCAAGAGTAAGTGGGTATACATCTTGGCTATCATTGGTGCCAGCACACTGTTAGCAGATGGTATTATCACCCCTGCCATTACGGTCACTACAGCCATTGAAGGGCTCGAAAGCATCAGCCCAAATCTGCCTGTCATTCCCATCACGCTTGCCATCATCACCATCATCTTCTTCGTTCAAAGGTTTGGCACAGAGAGCATAGGCAAGTCGTTTGGAGTATTCATGTTGCTATGGTTCCTGCTCCTTGGCATGGTGGGAATTATCAGCATCACATATTGTCCTCTGATACTGAAGGCTTTTAATCCTTATTATGCAGTCATTCTGCTGGCAAAATCCCCACAGTGGTTTTTAATTCTGGGTGCAGTATTTCTCTGTACCACTGGTGCTGAAGCTCTTTACTCTGACTTGGGCCATTGTGGAAGGAAGAACATCACCATCAGCTGGGCTTTTGTGAAAACCATGCTCATTCTCAACTATCTGGGACAAGGAGCATGGGTGCTGACCCATGCACAGACAGCCTCCTCCGTCAATCCGTTTTTTTCCATCATGCCACAGAGCATGCTGTTCTTCGCCATCATCATGGCCACGGGAGCGGCTATCGTTGCAAGTCAGGCACTTATCAGCGGCACCTTCTCCATATTAAGCGAAGCCATGAACCTGCACTTCTGGCCTCGTATGCGAATCAAACATCCCACCTATGTAAAGGGACAGATCTACATTCCTACAATCAACCTTGCCATGTACATCGGTGTGGTTCTCATCATCCTGCTGTTTCGCGACTCCTCGCATATGGAGGCTGCCTACGGACTTGCCATCACCATCACTATGCTGATGACCACATTGCTGCTTGGCGTCTACCTGCACACAAAGGGTGTATCGCGATTCATCATGATACTGTTTATTGGCGCATATTGCACCATCGAGGGGGTATTTCTTGCAGCCAATCTGTCAAAGTTTCTCGCAGGAGGATGGTGTACGATGCTTATTGGCAGTATATTGTTCCTGACGATGTATGTGTGGGTTCGTGCCATAAAGATACGCCGCCATTACATCAGCGCCAAACCGCTGGACGACTATTATCAGATCATCTCCGACATCAAAGCCGATGGGAGCATCCCTAAATACGCTTCCAACCTTGTCTATATCAACCATGCCAACAAGGAAGGCGCCGTAGATGACAAGTTGCTCTATTCAATCATCAACAAGCAACCTAAACGTGCTGACCATTACTGGCTTATCAATATGGAGTTTGTCGACACACCTGACACGCTGGAGTACGACTGCGAGACGTTGATTCCCAATACCCTGTACAACGTGACTATGCACATAGGTTTCCGCATAGAACCCAGGGTAAGCCTATACCTGAGACAAGTGGTGGAGGACCTTGTGGCCAGTAAGAAGGTGGATTTGACCAGTGCCTATCCATCGCTCCGCAAAAACGGTATTCCTGGCGATTTCCGTTTCATCATCATTCACCGTGTGTATTACCCGGAGAACTCCGTCAATCGCCAACAGAACTTGTTAATGAACCTCTACTCGCTCATCAGCAAGATAGGCATTGACGATCCGAAAGCATTGGGGCTCGACACCTCTATGGTGGTGGTGGAACGTGTGCCGCTGATTATCAATCATCGCATCAACAACATCAGACGCATAACCAAAATTGCAGAAGAACAACCCAACCGACAACTTTAGACTTGTGGTTTAAAACAAATACCTGTTCAGTGGAAAATTCCTGGGGATAGATTATGCAATGTTGCCGAATTGTGAATGGAATCAAAAACAAAAACATAAAAAACAGCCTTGGAGCAATGTGGAATGCTTCGCATTT
>OJAM01000283.1_pt1 | contig 24139 bp, 14 predicted proteins | sample 1589071 | NCBI WGS metagenome assembly OJAM01 (sample SAMN03283243) | human gut metagenome | biome: human-associated habitat; material: feces | host: Homo sapiens | place: Peru | collected 2012
GGTGGATTCTACCTCGGCTCGATCGGCGGCCCTGCGGCTGTCCTCTCCTACGAGAGCATCAAGAGCATCGAGTGCGTTGAATATCCAGACCTCGGAATGGAGGCCATCTGGAAGATTCGCGTGGAGAACTTCCCTGCGTTCATCCTCGTCGATGACAAGGGCAACGACTTCTTCAAGCAGTTAGGACTTTAATCAAACACAAATACACAGGATGAAGAATATTGTCACCCTGATGATCGCGGTTGCGCTGCCTGTTCTTATGGCCGCGCAGCCGCAATCTTCTTTTAAGCTTGAATGGGCCTCGACCGGCTCGCATTGTGTCATCGGCGGCGGCCCTTCGTTGGACTACCAGAAGAAAGCCTTCAATCATTCAGCCTGGCGTGGGGAAAAAGTGTTCGCCCAGGCTGTTATTTCATCGGATACGGAACTGGAAGATGTCACATTGTCTGTGTCTGACCTAAGCAACGGCAAATCCGGGATAAAATCCGGGAATATTTCAGTCCAGTTCGTCTCCTTCGTGGTTTCGGATCTGTTGGACACGACCAAATACGGCCAGTGCGGCCAGAGGCAGGACAAATCCGAATGGGGCGAGGTTCTTGTCGCGGATGTGCTTGACCTCAAGGAATCTATGAATATTCCGGCGGGAAGGAAGCAGCCTGTCTGGATGACGGTCAATGTGCCTTCCAATGCGAAACCAGGGAAGTACAGAGGAAAACTGACGGTGTCCTCAAGTAACGCCAAATCCCGCAGCCTTCCGGTGGAACTTATTGTTTCAGACCATATTCTGCCTCCGGATAGCGATTGGACTTTCCATCTCGATCTGTGGCAGAATCCATATTCAGTGGCCCGCTATGAGAACGTTCCTCTTTGGAGCGACGCTCATTTTGAGGCGATGCGTCCGGTTATGAAGATGCTTGCTGATGCTGGCCAGAAATCCGTCACCACCACCATCATGAACCGTCCGTGGAACGGCCAGACCGAGGATGCCTTCGGCTCTATGGTCACCAAGATCCGCCGCATCGACGGAACTTGGCTCTATGACTACACGATTTTCGACCGCTGGGTGGAGTTCATGTTCTCCCTTGGAATTGATAAGCAGATCAACTGCTACTCAATGATCCCGTGGGCGTTGGAGTTTGACTATTACGATCAGGCTACTTCCTCGAACACGACAATCCAGGCCACTCCAGGCAGTCAGGAGTACAATGAATATTGGGGCTCTTTCATCGCTGACTTCGCACGTCATCTGAAATCGAAAGGTTGGTTCGAGAAGACTATGATAGCGATGGATGAGCGTCCTATGGAATCCATGCAGGCGGTGCTTTCTCTTATCCGTAATATTGAGCCGGGCTTCAAGATTTCATTGGCCGGGAACTATCATGAGCCGATCAACCATGAGATTGCAGATTTCAGCGAGGGATTCGCTCCTAAGAAGGAGTTCCCGGAATCAGCCAAGGCCAAGAGAAAGGAACTTGGATTGACAACGACAATCTACACCTGCTGCGCGGAGGCTCATCCGAACATGTTCGTGATCTCCGATCCTGACGAGGCCGCATGGCTTGGATGGTTCGCCCAAGCCGAGAACTATGACGGTTACCTCCGCTGGGCCTACAACAGCTGGACCTTGGATCCGCTCACTGACACTCGTTTCCGCACCTGGCCTGCCGGTGACTGTTTCGTGGTTTACCCGGGAGGCCGTGGCAGCGTCCGTTTCTCCAAACTGGTCGAAGGCATCCAGGACTTCGAGAAAGTCCGCATCCTCCGCGCCCAGTGGCAGAAAGAAGGCAACGAGGCCAAACTCGCTCAACTGATCGAAGTCCTCAAGCCTTTCACCTCTGATAAGATCCTCGAAGAAGGCCCGGCCAAAGCCCTCATCACTGCCAAGTCCTTCCTCGACAAACAATAAGGCGAGCATCATTTTTATGTAAAAATGATCTTGTCGGGCTTGCTGATTCTCTTGGGCGACGATTATGGGGTAAAATGTTGCCCGAGGGTGTCTGCTTGCACTCTCGGGCAACAAAAATGAGGGAAAATGCTACTTGACCTTGATGGAGTTGAGGAGGTCGAGCTTGCCGGTGTCGGTGAGGTGGATTATGAGCTCACCGAAGAGGGTGTTCTGCCAGGCGAACCAGGCGCGGGTGAACTTGCTCGCATCATCCTTATAAAAGGACTCGTGCATAAAGCCGGTGCCGGCGTCGGTCTTCATCAGTGTCTCGACGCACCATTTGATCTCCTTGTCGTCCTGGGACGTGAAGGCCTTCATCATTATGCTCATTGGCCAGATGTAGTCGTAGCCGATGTGCGGACCGCCGATTCCCTCGCCGGCCTTGCCTTTGAAGAAATACGGATTGTCCTCGCTCCAGACGAACCTGCGGGTGTTCTGGTAGATAGGATCGTTAATGTCAATATCTCCGAGATAGGCCATCGCCAGAAGGCTCGGCACGTTGGCATCGTCCATCATCAGCTGGTTGCCGAAACCGTCCACCTCAAAGGCGAAGATCTTGCCGTACTTCGGGTGGTTCACGACGGCATATTCATAGAGAGCTTTCTCCACTTCGGCGGCGAGGTCGAGGCATTCCTTCGCGAGTTTCTTGTTGTGGTTGACCTCGGCGAGGATCTCGGCGGCCTTGCGCAAAGAGGTGACAGCGAAGAAGTTGGAAGGAACCAGGAACTCGAACATCGTGGCGTCGTCGGACGGACGGAAAGCTGAGGCGATAAGGCCTACAGGCTTGACAGGGTTGCCGCGGCCGTCGTTGGACTTGGTGTCGAACTGGCGGTCTGTCTTTCTGGCGAACCTGTAAGGACCCGGGCCATCCTTGCGCTGCTGCTCCTTGAAGGTCTTTAGGGTGGCCAGGATGGAATTCAGCCAAGTCTCTCCGAAAACGGAATCGTCACCGGTCACCTTCCAGTACTGGTAGGCCAGGCGGATTGGGTAGCAGTGTGAGTCGATCTCCCATTTGCGCTCGTGGTCGTAAGGATTCATATCCGTGAGGTCGGACTCCCACTCGCTGCCGGTAGGGCCTTCGTTGAAGGCGTTGGCATACGGATCCAAGCAGATCAGCGAGAACTGGCAGTTGATCACGCCGGCGAGCATATTCTTAAGATGTTCATCCTGATTGGCCAGCTGGATGTATGGCCATACCTGCGCTCCGGAGTCACGTAGCCACATCGCGTGGATGTCACCGGTGTAAACGAAGGTCCTGAAGTTGCCGTCGTCGTCCTTGCCGAAGTGTACGGTGGTGTCAAGGGTGTTCGGGTAGCAGTTGGCGAACATCCAGGCGAGGCGCTGGTTCTTCAGGATGCCTTGCATCTGGGTGATCTTGTTCTCGACGGCCTCGGAGCGGAAAAGACGCTTTTCTGGAGCCGGACGCTGCGACTCGTAGGCCTTGGTGTTGCTCGTGGCAGTCGCTTTGACAGGCTCGGCGACCAGACTAGTTGGCTCGGCGACCAGACTAGTTGGATCGGCTGCCAGACTGGTTGGCTCGGCGGCCGGTTGGTGATCCTGCCGAACCACATCGTCCGGTGCCTGGGCTTGTGTCAAAGTACCTGAGAGCAGAAAAATGGCCGAAGCCAGAAGCAGTGTGCGTTTCATAATTTATTGTTCATTAGTGTATGAATATGGTCTGTCCTCCTTTGCGGTTCCTCTCACCGTGTCAGGCTCGGACCCTACAAGATAAACAATATTCGCTCCTTCTGCAAGGTCTTCATGGCGGAAATAGTTCCGGCTCCACTCTTTCCCGTTGATTCTCACGCCTTTGACGTAGAAGTTGTCTTTGGAATTCTCCGGGGCTTCAAGCGAGACGACGCTTCCGTCAGGCCGGGTGATGACCGCTTTCTTGAACAGAGGAGTACCGATCGCATATTCATTGGATCCAGGGCAGACCGGATAGAATCCGAGGGCGGAGAATACGTACCAGGCGGATGTCTGGCCGTTGTCCTCGTCGCCGCAATAGCCGTCGAAGTTGGAGTTGTAGAACTTGTCCATCACCTCGCGGATCCGCTGCTGCGCCTTCCAAGGCTGGCCGCACCAGTCGTAAAGGTAGAGCATATGCTGGATCGGCTGGTTGCCGTGGGCGTAATTCCCCATATTCATAACCTGCATTTCCCTGATTTCGTGGATAGGGAAGCCGTAGTAGCTGTCATCGAAGATCGGTGGGATTGTGAATATGCTGTCGAGCATGCTTGCGAACACTTCGTCTCCGCCTATAAGGTCAATCAGGCCCTGAGGGTCGTGGAAGACTGACCAGGTGTAGTGCAGGCTGTTGCCTTCGGTGAAGTTGCCTCCCCATTTCAGAGGGCTGAACGGCCTCTCGAACGAGCCGTCGAGGTTCTTTCCGACCATCAGCCTGTACTCCGGATCGTAGAGATTCCTGTAATTGAATGCGGCCTTGGCGTAAGGCGCAAGCTCTTCCTCGCTGCGGCCCAGTGCCTTGCCGAACTGGTAGATGCACCAATCATCGTAGGAATATTCAAGAGTCCTGGCGGCATTCTCGTTGATGCCTACATTACAAGGGACATAGCCGAGGCTGTCGTAATATTCCCAACCGAGTCGGCCTGTGGCATCCACCTTAGGGTTAACGGCATGTGCACCGTGGGTGACGGCCTTCCAGAGCTCTTCAGCATCGTAGCCGCGCAGACCCTTGAGCCATGCATCGGTCACGATTGACGCTGAGTTGTTTCCGACCATACATCCCCTATGCCCTGGACTTGACCACTCAGGCAGGAATCCGCTCTCCTTCCAAGTGTTGACCAAGCCTTCCTGCATCTTCACATTCTCGTCTGGATAGACGAGGTTCAGCAGCGGGAACAGGCATCTGAATGTGTCCCAGAAACCGGTGTCACCGAACAGATAGCCCTTGTGGACGGCTCCGTCGTAAGGGCTGTAGTGGACGCGCTCGCCGTCGGCGTTGATCTCGGACAGGTCACGTGGGAACAGGACCGACCTGTAAAGGCAGGAATAGAATGTGCGCAGATTGTCGAGATTGTCATCCTCCACTGCGATGCGGCCCAGAACCTCGTTCCATCTTGCTCGCCCGGCCTCGGCGATCTCATCGAATGACCTGCCGGACAGTTCGTTGAGGTTCAGTTCGGCTTGTTCCTGGCTGATGAGTGAGGACGCGACCTTGAGGTTGACCTTCTGGCCTTTCACCGTCTTGAATCCGACCATAGCGATGTGTCCGTCAATGGTTTGTGTCTCGAATGGAGTGTCGGAAACCACCACGAACCAGTTTCGGAAATTCTCGGTCACGCCGCCGTGGTTCGCGGTCGAATAGCCCACGATCATATTCCTGTCACTCAGGACCTCGGCATTGCCGCCGCTGTAGGCATCGACCACGAGGTAGGACATCTCCTTTTCAGGGTAGGTGAGTCTGAACGCCGCCGCCCTTTCGGTAGGCGCGAGTTCGGCAACCACATCGTGCTCAGCGAGATAGACCTGATAGTAGTAAGGCTTCACGGTCTCCGCCTTGTGCGAGAACCAGCTCTGCCGTCCCTCCTCGTCATAAACCGGACCTGTGGTCACAGGCATAATCGAGAATGAGCCGTAGTCGTTGATCCACGGACTTGGCTGGTGAGTCTGCTTCAGGCCTCTGATCTTGGTCGCTGAATATGTGTATGTCCATCCGTCCCCGTTGCGTCCGGTCTGAGGTGTCCAGAAGTTCATTCCCCACGGCAAGGCGATCGCCGGGTAGGTGTTGCCTGTCGAAAGTTCATAAGTGGAGGCCGTGCCCATCAGCGGGTTCACATAGTCCACAGGATCCTCCATCCTCATTTTCTCCGGAGATCCGCACGCCGCGGCTATCAAGGCCACAGCCAAAAATATTGATCTTTTTCTCATCAGTTCTGAATATTTCCGCTAAGGTACATCAATTTCCATTGGTTCGGAATAGTTCCACCGTCTTGTTCCGCTTCCCACAGGTGTGTCGAAGTTGATCCTCGCCGCCGCGCGCACGAATACCTTCCTTCCGGAAGGGATGGTGCCGTTCGACTTGATGGTCACATCAGTGCCCAGAAGCTTCTCGAAAGCTTGTCCTGAATATGTCAGCTCGCTTGACCAGCGGTTGTCTCTGGCCCTGTAGCCGACACTGGATGACTGGCTTACGAATAGTTGGATGTCCGTGACGTTGGCGATGCTTTCCTTCCAGAAACCTGTCGGTTCCATAGCCTTGCGGATGTCCTCACGGCTGGTGGCTCTCGTGACCTTCACTCTTGCGGTGATCTTGCCGCCGCTGACCATCGGCGAGCCGACGAACTCCACGTTGAGGAAAGGCTGCACCTGGAAGTTGACCTCGGTCTTGCCTTTGATGTGCACGTCCTTTGTGCCGTTTGAGATGACGGTTCCGTCCTCGGTCTCCAGCAGGATCGGGATGAACGGTCCGTCCACACGGACGTTGTAGTCAGCCTCGAACAGTTTGGTGTTCCGGAATGTGCCGTCAGCCTTGCAGTTGAAATCCTGTGGGGTGACATTGCCCTCCCAACTGGTCTCTATCAGACGGACCCTGATTCCTTCCGAGCCTTGGTCCGTCAGAACCGGAGCGCCTGTGTTCACATCCGTGACGCTTCCGAAAACCGTCTCGGAAGGAGCGTCGTAGTTGTCCAGCTCAAACAGTGAGCAGGATGTGAGAGCCATTGCGGCCATCATTGAGTATATTATTCTTTTCATACTTTCCTATCTGTTTGGTTGCTGGTCGATCACCGAACTCTTGGCGACTTCTCCGCTCGGAATCTCGAAGTAGTAGTCCGTGGCGCTGTAAAGGAGGCGCATCTCCCTGGCCATCTGGAAGTTGGCATCGAAGAAGTACTTGTGCTCCTTGGAACTGTAGAACGGATAGAGGCCTCTGAGCCTGTACTCACCGTCAGCTCCGGTCCTGGAAGCGTAGCCTTCCCTGTGCTCTCCCCAGAAATCGTCTCTGGCATCGTAATGCTGTACTCTCCAGCGTCTTACATCCCATTTTGTCTTATGCTCAAGAGCGAGTTCCTTCCTCCTTTCACGGCGGACGATGTTCCTGCTCTCGATGTCACCGCTCAGGTCACTGGTCAGAGCGTCTGCTCCGGCCCTTTCACGGATGTCCCTGATGGCCTGTGTGGCCACGGAAAGCATATTGTCCCCCTCGACAGGGCAAGGCGCTCCGGCGATGGACAGCTCGACGGCGGACTCGGCGGCGGCCAGAAGCACGTCGGCGTAGCGCATAAGGATGAACGGTTGGGCGGACTTGCCCTCTCCACGGATGTAGGCCGGATCCGGGTTGAGATATTTCCTGAGATAGAATCCCGAAAGGTTGGCCTCGTTGTCTTGGGTGTTGTAGAACGGGCCGTTGGCTCCGGCCGGGGTCATCTTCACCCCGTCAACCTCCATAACCGGCTGTGTGGCAAGGGCGTTCGCGCTCATAAACAGCGTCTTGCCGAACTGTGGCAGAAGCTGGTAGTAGTTCTGGGTGGCCCTGCTGTAGGAATAGTCCGACCAAAGAGGGGAGACCGGAGTCTCACCGGTGTAGATTCCGGCGCGGATCTCGATCTCGACGTTGCGGAATATGTCTCCAGGCAGGATCACATAAGCCCTCAGACGTGGCTCGGCGTTCTTGAAGAAATCCATCGTGGTGTTGTACATCAGGTAATGCCCCTCGGTGTTGGACGCGCCGTCTGTCACACGGATGGTTCCGTCGGCATAGCGGTCGAACCCGTCGAACAGTTCCACGAAATCAAGCGAAGGACACGAACCGGAGCACAGCGGATCCCTGAATACGAAAGGCGAGCTGTAGGCGTCCAGACCGTGTGTGAGGGACGGGTAGGAATATTCCTTGACGAGGATATTCTCCGGGCTGCTGACATCGCTGAACATATCCACCATATTCTGGTATTGCGCCTCTTTGTCGTCCGCGCTCCACTTCTTCTTGTAGAGGGAATATCTTCCGCTCTTCATCACCTCCCGGGCGGCCTTGTAGGCCTCAGAGAAATATCTCTGTGATGCCGCCGCGGCCCTGTCGCTGTCGAATCCGATCACCCTCACGCCAGTCTTGGAGCCGACTCCGGTAAGGCGGCCGGTGACGGTGTCGTTGTACTTGGCGACAGAACCTGCGTAGAGCATGGCCTCGGCCTTGAACGAGAGCGCCGCGTACTTGTTCGGCAGTCCCTGCAACGAAGAGGTCTCCGGAAGCAGTCCGGTGGCCGTGTCGAAATCCTTGCAGATCTGGTCCCAGGTCTCTTCCTCGGAGGATCTTGCGACCTCAAGCTTGTCAGCCTCAGCCGGATAGGCGATTGTGTGGGTGACGAGCGGGATGCCTCCGAAGCGGCGGGCCATCTGGTAGAACGTGTACGCCCTTACGAAATAGGCCTGTCCGAGATAGTAGTTCATCTCGACCGCCGAGAAGTTGCCGCCATATTCAGGAAGAGCCTCGATCAGGTGGTTGGCGTCGTGCAGCAGGACGAATGCCTGCCTCCAGAACGGTGTCCTCTCGCTCCTGAAGGTCTCGAAAACGTCGTCTCTGTTCATCGCCTCCCCGCATCCGTCGATTCCGAGGGTGCCGAGCCAGCCGTTGAACTCGAAGCCCCACTGGGCCATATACTTGAAGTCTTCCCACGGCATCTGGCTGTAAAGCCTTGCCAGATAGATCTGCATTCCCTTGGAAGAGGTCAGCAGGTCATCATCCGTGACCGTGTTCTTCGGCGGGATATTCATATCACCGCAAGCCGATAGAGCCAGCAATGCGATGACTGATAAATATTTGAATATTCTGTTCATTCTTTCTGACTTTAGAAATTCAGGTCAAGTCCAACTGTCACAGTCTTGTTGAGCGGGTACATCCTACCGTAGTCGGAATCCGGATGCTCCGGGTCAACATATTTGATTCCTGTGAGTGTGAATATGTTGTAGGCGTTGGCGAAAATGCGCAGCGCGTTCTTCGCCTTGCCCCTCGTCGGTAGCGTCCAGCCGAGTTCCACGCTCTTGAGCCTTAAATATGCCGTGCTGACACGGTTGAACTCGGAGTTCTGGTCAGGAGTGTGTCCCGTGTAGGCGTGCTCGCCGCTTATCCATTTGATACTCTGGTCGTAAGGATCGGCGGTTGGGTCTTCCGGATGCCATCTGTCAAGGAACAGGTCGAGGGTACCGCCTCCGTTGCTGCCCCAGATCGAGTACAGCGGCTCGGAGTACATATAGGATCCCATCGCCGAGCCTTGGAACAGGATGCTGAGATCCCAGTTCCTCCACTGCGCGTCAAATGACAGGGAGTAGTTCATCCACGGAGTCTGGTCGAATGCGTAAGGGTGCATATCCAGTCCGTTGATCTCACCGTCTCCGTTCCAGTCAAGGTACTTGTAGTCTCCAGGAAGCGTGCTGCCCTCCTTGTAGATGTCGTAGTTCCAGATGTCCTCCCAGCTGGTGAAACGTCCTGCGTTTTCGTAGCCGAACTGGATTCCCTGATAGCGGTGGGTGAGGTTGTCGTTGCGCCATCTCTCGTAGGAGTTGCCGTAAGGCCCCTGGTTGAGCGCGTCGAGGTATTTCTGACGCGTTACGGTTACTATTCCTTTAATATTATAGGAGAAGTCTCCGATTTTGTTCCTGTGGCTGAGCTCCAGCTCAAGACCCATATTCATATCCGAGTTGATGTTCTCGATCGGGGCGGAGGCTCCCACGACAGTCGGAAGGGACGAGGAGTTCTGCGCGAATATTCCGCTTCTTCTTCTCTCGAAATAGTCAACCGTGATGCCCAGAAGGCCGTTCCACGCCTCGAAATCGACTCCGATGTTGAATGTCTTGGACCTGAGCCACGTGATGTTCTTGTTAGGCAGCGGGTATGTGCCCACACCATAGATGAACGATCCGTCGATCAGGTAGCCAGGGGCGTAGTTGCTGTAATATCCTTTCTCCGCGTCTCCGGATGTCGCCGGGTAGGTGTAGCCGGACACCCATTCGTAGTTGATTCCGCTGTCGTCTCCGAGCGATCCGTAGCTGCCTCGGATCTTGAACTGGTTGATGAAAGACAGGAAGGAGATATTCTTGAACCAAGGTTCCTGGGAGACTCTCCAACCGGCCGAGAATGAAGGGAAGAATCCCCACTGGTGTCCCGGCGCGAATTTCGATGATCCGTCGTAACGGAACTGTCCCTCAAAGAGATAGCGGTCATCGAATGAGTAGTTGACCCTTCCGATGAGAGCCCGGTACTCGATGTCGTGGAAAGCGTCCAGGCCTGTGTTGATGCCCACGAAAGTCGATTCCGTGTTGTCTTTCAGGGCTGTGAAATACGGTGTGCTGAACGCAAGGTCACCGTAGATGTAGTAGTTGTCTCCTTTCCTGCGCTGCGCCTCGGCTCCGAATGTGGCTCCGACCGAATGGCGGTCTGCGAACTTCCTGTTGTAGTTCAGGAGGATCTGGCCGAGAATCTGCTGCTTGGAGTAATGCTCACGGGTGAGCCTGTCCGAATGATCGGCGAACTCTTTGGAGACATATTCACCGGTCAGACTGTTCTTCGCATAGAGGGAATAGGACTTGCGGAACATCTCGTTGTCGTCGAAGCGGTAGTCATAGCTGGCCAATCCTTTGAGGGTCAGGCCTTGCAGGACATCCGTGAGGGTTCCGAAATCATATTCAAGAGAAGCGGAGGTCTGGAATTGCTTCTGGCGGTATTTCTTGTAGCCGGAGATGTCGGCCGTCATCATCGCAACCGTGTTCTGCTCCAGGTCAAGACCGTCGTAGTTCAGCATCGTCTGCTCCTCGTCCACGTAGGCCGGGAACAGCACGCCCTGCTTCCAAAGGTTCCTGATCAATGTGACGGCGTCGGAGTCAGGTGTGCGGCGGTCGTCCGCAAGCGCGCTGACGCTGAAGTTCATATTCAATCCATTGAATATCTCGGCGTTGATGTTCGAGCGCAGGTTGTACTTTGAATAGTTGAGGTCCCTGCTGCGGAAGAATCCTTCCTGGAACAGGTAGCCCATACTAACATAGTACTGGTACTTGTCCCCGCCTCCGGAGATGCTGACATCGTGCTGGGTCTGCGGTGACCAGTCGGAGAACACGAGCGAGTTCCAGTCCGCGGCCTTCTTCGTGCCGTTGATGTAAGGCTCCATATCAGTGTCCAGATAGACTCTGGAGCCGCTTCCGTCAGCCTTGTTCATCGTCATCTCGTTGTAGAGGGTCATCGCGTCCACCGCTCCGGCCAGCTTTGGCATCGTGGACGGGAACTGGAATGTGTAGCTTCCGTTGTAGTTGACCTTCGACTTGCCTTTGGTTCCGGATTTGGTGGTCACGAGCACGACTCCGTTACCGCCTCTGACTCCGTAGATCGCGGCCGATGCGTCCTTGAGGACGGACACGTTCTCGATGTCGTTAGGGTTGAGCCTCTGGAAATCCTCGATGGAGCGCGGCACATCGTCGATCACGACGAGCGGTGCGCCCAAGCCTCTGACATCGAAGCTGTTGCTGTAGGTTCCCGGCTCGGCGCTCTTCTGCCAGACACGCACTCCGGCCACCCTTCCGGTCAGCATATTCTGCGGGTTCTCGGACTTGGTGTGGAGCATATTCTCGCCGCTCACACCTGAGATGGATCCGGTGATGGAGCCCTTCTTCTGGGTTCCGTAGCCCACGATGACCACGCTTTCAAGGTAGGTGTTGTCATCCTTCAGAACGATGTTGATCTCCTTCCTGCCGCCGACTTTCTCGACCACGGTCGTGTAGCCGATGCAGGAATATTCCACCTGGGCGTTGTCCGGAACTGACAGTGAATATTTTCCGTCCAGATCCGTGGCCGCTCCCGTCGTGGAGCCTTTCATCATCACATTGGCCCCGATGACAGGTTGTCCCTGCGCGTCACGGACCGTTCCTGTGAGGGTGATCCGGTTCTGTGCGTCCAGACAGAACGAAGCGATGAACAACAGCAGAAGAGCCAGATATGTTCTTTTTGCCATATTGTTACAGTTTATTTTGTGCTTATAAGATACCTCGCGATCTCGGCGTATTCAGCTGCGAACGCGAAAGCGAACATCCCCTCGACTTTGTTCTTGGTGTTGTCCGTGTTCCAACCGTACAGAAGGCTCGGAGGCAGGAAACCATCGTGAAGGTAGTTCGTGTAGCCGTGGTCCAGATTGTTCTGGAACGTGGTGATGTTCAGGGAAACATTGGAATAGTGCGCCGAGACATCCACCCAACCCCTCAGGAGAACTCCGTTGAACCAGTTGTTGAATCCGGTGACATCGTAGTCATAGCAGTCTTCCACAGTTGCGGACTTCTTCGCGAAATAGACCAGCGTGGAGTTGGAGAGGCTTGTCATATCAGTGAGATATTCCTTGTCCCCTGTCACCCTGTAAAGGTCTGCCGCCCCGGAAAGCATTGTTCCTGAATTGTATGAATATGCCGTCCCGGTCGGACCCTCTTCCTCGTTGTTGGCGCGGTAGCGCACTCCGCCTACGGTCTCGTAGGCTATTCCGGACTCGCTCAGGGAGGATCCTTTCGCTCCGAGCATATCATAATACACTCCGACGGCCTTCCTGAACAGGTTGTTCTTCTGGAACGCATAGACTTTCTTAGCGAACATCAGGTAGTACTCGCTCTTGTCCATCTCCTCGGTCAGACGCTGCTTCATCGCCCCGATGTACCGGTGCGTGATTTTGGCGTTCTTTCCTGAATATATCTCACTCAGCCAGACGAGCGGACTTACGAACGGCCCGTTGCTGCACGAATGCTTGGTGTAATAACCTGGACCCCAAGTGATTCCTCCGTGCTCAGTGCCATCGTTTTTCAGCGTGCAGTCCCATCCGTCAAGGACATATTCAGCAAGATATTCGGCCTTTTCAAGGTAGCGTGACTCCCCGGTGAGGCGGTAGGCGTTGAGCAGTTCCCTGACAAGCCATTCCTGGTCGTCATAGACATTCTCCCTGCCCTCGACCTTTGCGGTGCCGGGACTGTTGCCCCTGTTGACACCGTAAACGGACCACTCCTTTGTCTGGGTGTAGGATGTGAGGGTGTAAGTGCCTTTGTACCAGTCCAGACCATCGAAAAGCTTTCCGAGAGTGCTCTTCAGTTCCTCGCTGTTGGCGTTGTAGAGATCCGGTCTTCCGGCCTCTTTCAGTTCCTCCATTCCGGAAAGAAGCGCGTTGACCGCCTCGAAGGATGACGTGTACATCCACACGCTGGCCTTTTCGAGCGAAGTCACTCCGGCGAACGGGTAGTAGTAGCGCATCATCAGCATCGAGTTGCCCTTGAAGCAACGCTCCAAGGCCGCCTGGGTCAATGTCAGCGAGCGCTTGAGGTTTTCCTCAGCCTTGTCCAGGTTTGTCTCCTGGACCGGTGGTTCAGGAGGAGTCGGTTCGGGATCAGTCCCGTTATGTGAACAGGCTGTGCCGCCGATCGCAAGGACCAGCAGCACAACCATCAACGTTCTTCTCATTATTTCAGACCGATAGAGTGGATTGCCATCTTGTTCTCATCATCGTTTTTGTCTCCCTTGAAGACGGCGAGAGCGATGATGACATTCTTTCCGCTGTAGGCTGAAAGGTCATATTCAAAGTTGGCGTAGAGCTCCGGCTCGTCCTTTCCGCCGCCCTCGTTGATGAACTTCCATGCTCCGTCGCCTGCGGACTCCGCGAAGTTCGCCTCGTGTCCGTTGCCGACAGTGTGGACTTTAGGCTCAAGGAATGCGACGGCGCAGTCCTCGGTGATGGCGGCAACCTTGAAGTAGGTAGGATGCTCGGTGCTGAAGTTCCTGGTCTTGAGGAAGAGGGTCTTCTTCGCGTTGACCGGAAGCTTGGCGTAGAAATATGACTGTGGCTCGTCAAGTGTCACAGTAGCGTCGCTTCCTTGGGTCTTGATGACGAATCCCTCGCCTGCGAACGGTTCGCTGTCCTTGTGGATAGGCATGCAAGCCCAATAGGCCGCGAAGTGCTTCTGCTCTCTCCAGGTCTGGTAGGCTCCTCTGTACATCTCTGGATGGTCAACATCCTGTTTGCCTACATTGGAGATGCCGGAGAACTCATCGACCTCTGTGACCGGCATTGTGGAGCGTACGATCTCCTTGGTCATCTTCCAGTTGGTTCCGAGTCCCTGAACCTCCTCGCCAGGGCACCAGCCCCAGTCTTCAGGGCATTCCTTGGCGAACACGATGCGGCGGAGGACAAGCTGCTTCCAATAGTCACCTGTGCGTACCCTGTAGGTACCGATGGCGAAGTAGATTTCCTTTCCGATGTATGGAGTGAGGTCGAACTCAAAGTCCGGACGGTCATTGTTGTTTCCGGTTGTGTAGGCATCGTTGCCATATTTACGGATGTCACCGATTCTGACAGCCTCAGGATCAGCGGCGGTCGGGTCAATCACCATAACGCCGAAGTTGGTTGGATCAGCGTCATCCGCGCCGTGTGTACGAACCTTGAGGTACATCTTGCAGTTGTCGGCAGTGATGGCTTTCTTTCCGTAGATGTAGGAATCGAACATATCAAGGTCGGCAGGATTGTTCCAGTCCCCGTCATCCTCACGGTTTCTGATCTGGATGGCGGTGCCTTCGTTCTGCTCCTCATTCCATCCATAGAAACTTGTGATTGTGTAAAGGAAGTCGGACGACCAGTCGAAGTGAGGATAGTCATCACCGTTCTTGCCGCCTCTATATTCATTATAATAGAAGGTGTTCGCGGTGGCCGCGATCTGCTCAAGCGTGAGGCCTCTTAGGAGTTCCTTGCTTCCCATCAGAACCTCGCCGAGATCAACGATGAAGTCTCCGGTGAAGGATGCCTTCTCGACTTTCTTCTCGACGGTGACGCATCCGGCCTTTGTGAAGGTCAGGGTGTAGTCATCGATTGTCAGGTTGTCGAAGTTGAAGGTTCCGTCAGCGCCGGTCTCGATGTTCTTGGCTCCGTTGAGGGAGATGGTCACGCCGGCGAGCGGGGCGTTGCCGTTCTTCGCGTCAACGGTGGTACCCTTGATCGCCGCGCAAGCGACCGCCATGACTGCATCGACATTTTTGGCGACCTTGTCCACGAATGACTTTTCAGTGATCGAAACGGCAGTTTCAGCAAAGCCGTCTTTCTTGAATGTGACAGAGTGCTTGGTCATCGTGACTCCGTCGATCTTGTAGGAACCGAATGCGTCGGTCGTCGCTGTCTTTTTGATGTCCGCGATCTCAACGGTCACGTCAGCGATCGGGGAGCCGATGTCGCTTGTCACGGTACCGGAGACAGTTCCGGTCTCAATTTCCGGGTTCTTGTTCTCATCCTCTTTGCAGGATGTGGCAGCCATTCCGAAAAGAACGGCCGCAAGCGCCATAGCGCCGAGAGTTTTTAGTGTCTTCATTTCGTTAGAGTATTACTTTTTGTTCGTATCCTTTTGTAACGTTTTGCAAAATAAACGTCTCAAGGTTAAGTTTAGGGTTAATTTAAGATTAAATAACGACAAATTTTAGGTTAATTCGATAATTTTTTGATATTTTTACGGAAAATCATCCGTAAGATGCATCGTTTCACCATTTCGCTTTTGCTGCTGTTTCTGTCTCTCCCGGGCTTCTCGCAAGGTCTGGGCTTCTACGGCCATGATTGCCAGATAGACAAAAGGACCTCTTTCCAGATCAATCCGAGACTGTTCGGAAGCTGCCGCAGAACTTTGAGTCTTTCCTTTGGATTCAGGGCTTTGCCCGGCGCGTCTGACGGTTACATCTTCAGGATGAAGTCAGGCCGCCGGGATGATTCGCCGATCTTGAACTTCTTTTATGAGGAAACCTCTGATTCCTACCTGTTTAAGTTGATTCTGGAAGGCAAGCGTTTCATAGTCCAGCTTGACATCCCGAAATCCCAGGTCACTATATCAAAGGATTGGGTGGACATCACGCTCATCTTTGATTCTGACAATGATTCTGCGACGCTGCGTGTCGGAGACAGATGGCAGGCCTCTGGAGAAGTGGATCTGCCAGGCACGATAAGGCCAAGAATCTGGTTCGGCAAAAGTGAGTATTTGATTGATGTGCCTTCTTTCGCGATTAACAATCTTGCCATCTCGTTCGATGGTGACAAGGTTTATTTCCCGTTGAACGAAGATTCAGGTGATGTGGCTCGAAGCTCAAGTTGGTATCTTCGCGGCAAGACAGTAAATCCGATCTGGCTGCTGAACAATTCCTATCATTTCCGTAAGGTCTCAACTCGCAGGTCGTCACAGATGCTGTGCGCTGGTTTTGACCCGAAGCGTCATGGAATATACATGTTCGACCGTGACTCTTTGACGTTCCTCGACCTTGTCACTGAATGTGTGACCGCCCGCCGGACTGACAATCCATGCCCTGTTGTAAACGCGTGCGCCACATCTTTCATCAATCCCGTGGATGGAGCCATTTACGCCTATCAAGTTTATTACGATGACGATGAGAATAAAGGTGGCCCGACGGTCGCAAGGTTGGATCCCATAACGTTGCATTGGGAATCAGTCTCTTGCGAACCTCTTGACATGCAGATGCATCATCATTCCCAATGGTTTGATGAGAGTCAACGTAAGTTCACGATATTCGGAGGTTATGGCAACCGCCGCTATAACGGATCTTTCTATGATTTTGACTTGTCTGATTATTCATGGTCGAAGTGGAATGTGGAGACTGGGGATGTGATATTCCCCCGGTTTTTCAGTTCCATGGGTTATAATGAGGCTGACGGCAATCTCTTGATCTTTGGCGGGATGGGAAATGAGAGCGGGGACCAGATCGTCGGCCGGGAATATTCATACGACCTTTTTGAGGTGAATCCTCGCGAAAGGAGCTCCCGCAAGGTCTGGACGGCGGATTGGAAAGGGGACAATTGTGTGGCCGTCCGTGGAATGGTGGTGGACGGGGATTCCTTTTACACGCTTTGTTACCCTGAATATGAGACGTTTTCGGAATTGAACCTTTACCGTTTTTCTTTGAAAACAGGTGAATATGAGATCCTTGGCGATCCGGTTCCGATCAATTCCGACAAGATCACATCCAACGCTAACCTGTATTATGACCGTGATTTAGGGGTGATGATCGCTTTGGTGGAGGAGTCGCCTGACGACAGGTCTTCCTCTGTCTCTACTTATCTGATATCCTATCCTCCCGGAGTTCAGAGAATATCCACAGTAGTGTCGAGAATGCGCCAGAGGATTCTCTTGATTGTTCTTGTCGCTGTCCTTATCCTGGCCGTGGCCTTGGTTAAGGTTTTCTTCAGAATCTCCGCAAGAAGAAAGGACTCTCGCTCCGCCAAACTTCCGTCTTTCATCAGATCCAATGACGACAAGCCGGATTCAATCTACCTTTTCGGTGACCTTACTGTCATCGACAGGGACGGAAAGGACATCACGACGCGCTTCACCTCGAAACTCCGTCAGATGTTCCTCATAGTGCTTGACAGTCTGGAGGATGGAGGCGCTTCCTCCAAGAAAATCAGCGGACTTCTTTGGCCGGACAAGGAGGAGGACAAGGCAAAGAATCTCAGGGGAGTCACCGCCAACAATCTCAGGAAGTTCCTCGCAGGCCTTGACGGGATCAAGATGGTCTATGAGGACGGAAAGTTCGGCTTTGACCTGGCTCCGGTCTTTAATTGTGATTATCTTGAGTTCCAACGTCTCATCAATTCCGAGAATCCAGACATGGATGCCATCCTTGCGATTGTGGCGAGGGGAAAGTTCCTGAAGAACGAGTCGGATCCCATGTTTGACAAGATGAAGGCGGAGACCGAACGCAGGGTAAAATCTGTCGTGACTGTAGAACTTTCGAGGCGCTTCTCCCTCAGGCAGTACGAGAACACTGTCCTGTGCGCCGACATCCTGTTCAGTCTGGATCCTCTTGATGATGACGCCTTGATCTATTCCGTCCGTGCCTTGGCCGCTCTGGGAGACGAGGAAAAGGCCGGCCGTCTCTATCAGGCTTTCATAACAAAGTACAAGAAGGATTACGGCGAGGACTATTCCACCACGTTTGAAAGCATTCTCTCGGACAGAAATTAGTTTTAGCGGACATGATATTCCTCATCTAAGCGAATCACGCAAATCCGCGCTTGTTCCAGCGGCGGAAGTCTGATTCTCGAATATTTTTGAAAAATTTAGTACTTTGTCTTGCAAGGTATTTGAAATTATTTATATCTTTGCATCGTAAAATTGATTGCAAAGCAAGGTCTGTTTGTGCGGATAAGAAACTTTGAAAGCGTGAAAATGTTGATGGATAATATATTACAAAAAATGAAAAAAGTTGTGAACGTTAGTGTGGGTGGCAGAAGTTTCTCTTTGGATGAGGATGCCTACGCAAGGCTTCTTACTTATTTTGACCACTTCAAGGCTCGCCTTGACCGTGACACCCAGTCCGCGAAAGAGGAAGTGATGGCCGATCTGGAGAACCGGATCGCGGAGCTGTTCGATCAAGGAACCGGCGGGGCTTCCTACAGGGTTGTCAATCTGGCTCTTGTCACGAAGGTGGTCGAGCAGCTCGGAATGCCGGACGGCTCCAAGGAACATGAGACGGGAGCGAGCAGCCAAGGACAGAACCAAGAAAGCGGGACGGATGATGAATATCCAAGGTCCGGATCAGGCGTGGATTTCACCTATAACGGTGCCCAGGGAACATCCCGCCGGAGGCTTTTCCGTGACTTGGACAACAAGACCATCGGGGGAGTGTGCGCCGGACTGGCAGCGTTTCTCAATGTGGACCTTACGATTGTCAGGATCGTGTCCCTTCTGACATTGTTGCTTTGGGGAACCGGTTTACTGGTTTACCTTGTCCTGTGGATAGTGGTTCCTGTCGCCAAGACCCCGGCGGACAAATGTATGATGCGTGGCCTTGAGCCGACGGCCGAGAATATGGCGAGATTCAGCCAGGGGAGGAGCGGTTATGGAAAATAGCGCCGACAATGTACGCTCCCAGATGCGCAAGGGAGTCCTTGAATATTGCATACTCAGCATTCTGGCGCGCAAGGAGGCCTACGCTTCCTCGATTCTGGATGATTTGAAATCAGCGAATATGATCGTGGTCGAGGGGACGCTTTACCCGCTTCTGATCCGTCAGAAGAACCAGGGCCTGCTTTCCTACCGATGGGAGGAATCCACGCAGGGGCCTCCTCGGAAATATTACTGCATCACCGAGAAAGGCCGTCAGCAGCTCCGGGAGATGGACCAGGCCTGGCAGGAGATCGTGGAAACCATCGAGACAATAAAACAATGAATATGAAGCGTCTGCTTCCTAATATATTGAAAGACAATGAAACAAGTTGAATATATCAGCATAGGCGGCTATGTGTTCTCTTTGGAGGACAGCGCCAGTCGCGCCGCCAAGGAATATCTTGACCAGCTCGAAGCGTTCTATTCCAGGAAAGAGAGCGGAGCGGAGGTCATGGAAGGGATTGAGGAACGCATGGCTGAACTCCTTCTGGAGAAAAGCGGCAAGGGCGGTGTCGTCACCCTCGCTATGGTAAATGACGTGATCTCTGTCCTTGGCCGCCCGGAGACCATCGAGGAGGAAACTTCGGACGCACCGGACGCTGAGCCTGCCGAAGCGTCCGACCGTACATCAAAGAACACGAACAAGACCTCTGCCAGACCCCGCCGCAGACTCTACCGCGACCCCGCCAACGGAAAACTGGCCGGAGTCTGCAGCGGCCTCGCCACCTACTTCAATGTGGATCCGGCAATATTCAGAATATTATTCGTTGTCCTGACTCTACTGGGTGGTATAAACTTCCATTTCTGGCTGCTTGAGCCTTGGATTCACATCTCCGTTCCACTTGTGTACATCGTCCTCTGGATCTGCATGCCGGCCGTGAAGACAGTCCGCCAGCGCGATGAACTCCATGGTGAAAGAGGCACCGTGGATGACATCAGCGCCAGAATCCGCAACACTCCCCGTGAGGAGCCAAAGGCTAAGGACACGGAGACCTGGAAAAACATCAGCAGGATATTCTCCGTCATATTCGGAGTGCTCCTCCTCCTCGCCGGAGTCGCCGGCATAGCGTTCCTGTGCTCATTCTGGTGGGGCGGAGAGATCCTCGGCAACAGTTTCTTCTACAACAAATTCATAGAGCACATCGCCATTGAGGCCCCTGAGGTTCTGTCCTTCATTTCCGTCCCTCTAGTGATGGTCTCAGCCATCCTTGTGGTCGCGATTCCACTCTTCATCATGCTCTACGGCGGCGTGATGCTGATTTTCGGCCTCAAATCCCCGAAATGGCACCCAGGCCTCATCCTGTTCGTCATCTGGCTGATAATCCTTGTCGCCCTCTCCGTCTCCTCCCTCATGACCTTCGCCGTAATCGACTGAAACCCATAAGTTTAATATTGATAATGTAAGTCAGGCCAGGCAACCTGTGAAGGGTGTCCGGCCTAGAATTTTCTTATTCAATATCCAAATCCTTTTCTTCCTGTTGTTCCAGAAACAGCTCCTCCTCCTCCGTCTTTTACAATGTCTCAACAAAGCTATGTCTCTGGTGCTCTATCTCTAGGCGCAGCTCCTCCTCCCTAGGAAGATAGGTTAGATATTTCGCCTGAAATAACTGCTTGTTTTCTCCATATCTTTTCCTCCAAAATCAAAACTGTTATCTCGGATGTTATTAGTTGGTTGTCTGATTACTGATTCAAGTCATGAAGATACGCAATTCCACCATATTTAGTGAAATGTAAAAAATAACCTGAATCACTTTAAATTTGCAATATATTGATGTCCAGGGTGATTCTATGTGTTCAATTTTATCGATTGATGCAACTTATTTTTTAACGCTTACTTAACAAACAATCCACAGGCACGATTATCATTAACTCAAGTTTCGCATTTGCGAAACACCACTCTTCTTCACTGCTTGCAGTGAAAGTGAAAGGCCCTAAGGGGTGCGCGAAGCGCATCCCCTCCCCCGAGGGGAGGGATTTAGGGAAGGGGGTAACGTGAATTGATGAGGGTGGGCAATCACCTTTGAACGTGAGATAATGTACTTTACAGCAGGTAATTGCCTACTTGCGAAAGTTGAATCATTAATTTGTACACTAGAAGCGCGTTTCCTGTACCGATGGCGTGTCTTGGTTCATTTGGTACACACAGAGGCCTTCTGCTGTACGTTTTTCAGCTGTAAAAAAGAAGAGGATGACCAGAAAGTCACCCTCTTTTCATATTCGGTTGCCACCTCAATCACTTGAGGGAGCATATTCATTAAAAGAATTCCTCTGTGTTCTTGTCGAGGTTGTCGGAGTGGTCTTCGGTGTTGGCGTTGAAGTCATTCTTCTGGCCGAAGTTCCTGTGGCCGCCGTTTCTGCGAGCACCGCCTTGCGGGCATCATCGGGCGCGTCATTGATATAATCGAAGTAAGCACATTCGGGCAGGAAGAAACCACATTTCTCCACGGCGATGTCCTTATATTCACGCTCCATCTGGGTGCCTTTGTGGCTGTTGTATTCATCATCTATCTCGGCCTTATGCTGCTTGAAGAGCACGTCGGCATAGCGGAGGAAGATTAGACCGAGGATTGGTTGACCATATTTGTTGGCAGCCAAGTGTGCTCCGGCACGGAGAATGTCGGCGGAATGCCAAAGGTTATCTTTCAGATTCTTAAGTTCTGTGTCAGTCATTTGTCCGAATGTTGGTTCAGACTATAAATATACACAAATTTCTTCTTATTGATGAAAAATCCCCGCATCCGAGTTTTCTTTCAACTCCTTGGTCACCTTTAGCGATTCACGGATTTGCTGGATGAGTGCCTCACGTGACGGTAACTCGGTCATATATTTCGCCACTTTTATTCCCGCTTTGTCCAGTTGAAGGAGTTTTATCTGTTCCTCACTGCCCTCTGTGCATAACAAAAGTCCTAAAGGAGACTCTTCACCTGACTCCATCTCATTTGCTTCGAGCCAACGCAGGTACAATTCCATCTGTCCCTTGTACTGAGCTTTGAATCGGCCCAATTTCAAGTCGATGGCTATGAGCCGACGAAGACGGCGGTGGTAAAAGAGCAAATCGAGGTAGAAATCCTCCCCGTCAATTATCATCCGTTTCTGTCTCTCCACAAAGGTGAATCCATTGCCGAGTTCGAGGATGAACTGCTCCAGATGTGTCACAAGGCTGTCTTCCAGACTGTGTTCGTTGTAACAACTTTTCAATCCGGTAAACTCCAGAAAGTAAGGACTCTTAAATACCAAATCTGGTGATAGAGTGTTGTCATCCCGTAAACTGGCTAGTTCGGCTTTGATTACTTCATCCGGTTTTTGAGCGATGGCTGTGCGCTCGTACAGCATTCCGTCAATCTTGTCTTGGAGTGTTCGTTTACTCCATCTTTCAGAAGCCGCCATTGTCAGATAAAACTCACGCTGCAGTTCGTCTTTCAAAGGCATAACTATCAGAAAATGAGACCACGACAATTGTCGCGCCAGTGGTGCGACAATGTTTAAGGATGGAAACGTCTGTGCGAATTGCATCATTCTGCGAATGCTTTTCTCATCAAAACCCTTACTTCCATATGTTTCTTGTAATTGTTCTGCTACTTTTGATACAATTCTCCTCCCATATTCGGCTCGTTGATTTCCAAGCACGTCCCGATTGATGCGCTCACCTATGTGCCAGTACATTATTGTAAGTTCAGCGTTCACTCCAACAGCCACACGCTGGCGAGTAGAGTCGATGATTTTCCTTAGGTCTTTAACCAAGTCAATAGATGCGTTGGATGTTTTGGTCATTTCTTTTTCCATATCTTTCCCTCCAAAATCAAAACTGTTATATTCAGATGTTATTAGTTGGTTGTCTGATTACTGATTCTGGCCAGAAAGATACGCATCTTTTCCATATTTAACAAACAATCCACGAGTTAATGTATATTATCATAGATTTGTACGCACATTTCCTGTACCAATGGCGTGTCTTAGTCCATTTGGTACAACAAAGGCCTTCTGTGTACTTTCCACTACATAAAAAAAGAGGCTGACCCAAAAGGTCAGAATAGCTCTCTGAGAATTGAATATTCAGAAACAAGGTTGAGGTTGACCTCGTCGAAAAACAAGAAAAAAGGGGCTTGACTAATGCTTTTTAGTCAGCCCCTTTTTCAATTATCACCTCGTTTGATAGAGGCGGCATATTCATTAAAAGAACTCCTCTGTGTTCTTGTCGAGGTTGTCGGAGTGGTCTTCGGTGTTGGCGTTGAAGTCGTTCTTCGGGCCGAAGTTCCTGTGGCCGCCGTTTCTGCGGTCATCGCCGTTCCTGCGGTCTCCACCACGGTCGTAGCCGCGGCGGTCATCGCCGTTTCTGCGGTCGAAGCCTCCGTTCCTGCGATCACCGTTGCGACGGTCGTCTCCGCCGTTCCTGCGGTCAAAGCCGTTCCTGCGGTCACCGCCACGGTCGTTGCCTCCGCGTGGACGACGCTCCGGCTCTACGTAGCCTTCCGGCTTCGGAGTGAGGGCGCGCATAGAGAGTCTCATCTTGCCTGTCTTGGCGTCGATCTCAAGGAGTTTCACGTCAACTTCCTGACCTACCGTGAGTACGTCCTCTACATTCTCAGTCTTGTTCCAAGCGATCTCTGACACGTGGAGAAGGCCTTCCTTGCCAGGGAGGATCTCGACGAACGCGCCGAACTCAAGGATTGAGACAACCTTTCCGTGGTAGGTCTGGCCGACCTCAGGAACAGCGCAGATGCTCTGGATCCAGTCGTAAGCCTTCTGCATAGCCGCGGCATCGTTCGTGGCGATGTCCACAACACCCTTGCCGTCGATCTCATCGATGGAGATGACAGCTCCGGTCTCGGCCTGGATCTTCTGGATGGTCTCACCACCCTTGCCGATGACAGCGCCGATGAATTCCTTGTCGATCTCGAAGGACTTGATTCTCGGAACGAACGGCTTGTAGTCCTCGCGAGGCTTGTCGAGACACTTCATCATCTCGCCCATAATGTGCATTCTGCCTTCGTGGGCCTGCTGGAGAGCCTTTGCGAGAACCTCATAGGAAAGACCGTCAACCTTGATGTCCATCTGGGTAGCGGTGATACCGTCCTTGGTACCGGCCACCTTGAAGTCCATGTCCCCGAGGTGATCCTCGTCGCCGAGGATGTCGGTAAGGATGGCGTAGCGGCCGTTAGGGTTCTTCTCGTCGGTGATAAGTCCCATAGCCACACCGGCAACCGGCTTGCTGATCTGAACACCGGCGTCCATAAGAGCGAGACAGCCACCGCAGATCGAAGCCTGTGATGAAGATCCGTTTGACTCAAGAATATC
>OJAM01000288.1_pt1 | contig 23909 bp, 22 predicted proteins | sample 1589071 | NCBI WGS metagenome assembly OJAM01 (sample SAMN03283243) | human gut metagenome | biome: human-associated habitat; material: feces | host: Homo sapiens | place: Peru | collected 2012
TTTGCAGGATGGAATTTTGCCAGAATTTCAGGACGGTTCACTATCTCACGAACCTTATCCACATCAGCGCAGATACCAGCAATATCCACAGGGACAATGACTTTGGTGCGCTCTGTGATAGCATCTGCCAACTTGCTGTAGTCCATCTCGACATTGTCCCTCTGAGAATCCACCAGGACAATGGTAGCACCGACATGAGCGACGACAGACGCCGACGCAGTATAAGTATAGGCCGGAACAATCACCTCGTCACCGGGACCGACACCAAGTATATGAAGAGCCATCTCCATAGAAGCAGTCGCCGAATTCAGGCAGACCGTCTTCTCCGTATGGACATATCCGGAAATCTCTTTTTCAAGTTTCTTTGTTCGCGGACCGGTAGTAATCCATCCGCTAAGAATAGCATCACGAACTTCATTTGCCTCTGCCTCCGTCATATCTGGCGGGCTGAAAGGTACATTTCTTCTTTTCAAATCTGTACTCATTGTATTGTTATTTTAAAAGTCTCTAATTTAACGCTCTTTGACGATCACCCAAAATGTTTTGAAGATCAATTTGATATCATACCAGAATGATGCGTTTTGTACATACTCCAGATATAATTTGATTTTCTCCTGCATAATCACATTGATATAGTAATCTTCAGGATTCTCTGCCTTCTCCATCAACTCATTTTCATTGCGGAATTTAATGGATGCCGGGTCAGTGATGCCTGGTCGGACATCCAGCACATGCATTTGTTCCGGTGTCCAATAATCGACATAATGCCTTACTTCCGGACGAGGCCCCACCAGACTCATATCCCCCACGAAAACATTGATAAGCTGCGGCAACTCATCGATCTTGAACTTGCGGATGAAATACCCGCTGCGGGTAACCCGCGGATCATGCCCGCCGATAGTAACAAGACTTCCTTTGTCTGCTCCAACCCTCATAGAACGGAACTTGAAGATTCGGAAATCCTTATTGTGCCGTCCGACACGCACCTGACGATAAAAAACCGGCCCAGATGAGTCAAGTTTTATCCAGATAGCGACTACCAGAAACAACGGACTCAAAACCAGCAAACCAAGACCACTGGCAAGAATATCAAATAGACGTTTCATTATTATTTTTGAATTTGTCGTTTAATGTTTTCAATCTGAGCCTAAGAAGCGAACTATCCATATAGGTTCCGCATTCGACTCATCAAAAAATAAGTTTAATAATTCGCATCCAGTCATCCCCCACGAATGTCACTCTCATTCATATTTCTCGCAGACCAGATGTCTCTCTTTTCTCTGTTCATTAAGCGGTCGTACACATAAAATCGCCTCTATTCGCTACAATACACAGACACCTTAGCATTACAAACTTCAAATGCATAATTTTCAACTACGCCCAACAACTCCAAGATATCTTTAGGTTTATCTTTCTTACTAAGACCAGGCTGTACGACATGTAGCGAGAGAAGCACCTTCTTTCTGTATGAAGCATCTTGGGAGAGTTGCTTCAAAGAGTCCATGCTTCCCTTTAGAATTCTATTTTCTCCTTTTGCCGTAGTCGTTGCCCTTTTTATCAATTGCCTAAAAATATCCATATCTCCATTCTTCCACTTGAGACTTTTATGTGCCTGACCACAAACTTCATAAAAATTATCGATGCTCCTCGACACTTTTCCATCTTCTGCAAACTTCAGATGATATAAATCCACATAAATATTATGCTCATCTTGATTTACTCCGATTAAGTCAGCAATCTCACCACTACCATCGTCATCAAAGATAAACTCATAGTCATCCTCAATCTTTTTCCACATGTAGTATTGAATACTATTCTGTTTATGTGGCCAATCCATTGATTCTTCATTCAAGTCTACTCCTTCCCAGTCAAATGTGATAAGATCATCGGGCTTAAACGGTGTCGTTATCTGTCGCAATGTCACCAAATTGTTGGCATACATCATTGAACCATCTGCAAAAAAGAATACTGGAGACCGTTTCTGAGTGTTGAGGTATTCTACAATATCATCATACTTAACACGATTCACTCTAAATCTAATCTTTGGCCCATCAATCCTCTCAACGGTGTAACTATATTTTGTTTCTTCTCCATTCTCTTCTGACGAATAAGAAATGCGATATCTTGTTTTAAATTCGTCGGAAGTGATTTCAAATAAGATATCAGACGGCAAATTATTCAGTTGCCACTCTCTATGAGTTATTTCTATCGATACGTCAAATATATTTATCTCCCTGTCGTCCCCATCGAAAGATATCGTTTGTTCTACACTGATGTTTTTATATACATCATCATCCCAGTCAATTGCAATTGGTACAGACTTGTGACATGATGCTATCGGATTCACTCTCAACGTATGCTTAAAAAGTTCATTATTGGCTATTGCTGGATCTTCAATCAAAGATCCAATTCGATGCGCCCATTTCTTGAATGATAATAGGTTTCCTCTGCGATAGCTCCAAACCTTTCCCTTTTTAGAGCAGCCATGAGTAATTCTTTCTCCATTAAGCAACCCAGATGCAAATATATTATTCTGGTGAAGCTTGCCCTGTGCAGCTTCAGTTATTCCATTTTCAACATCTCGTCCGACATATGATTTGAAAGATATATCTCCGGATATAGCTTTTCGCCCTCCAAAATTTTGAACAAGTATCCGTTTCAATCCATGAAATGATCTGAACATGTTATCTCCGCTTAACTGTTCTTGTTTCGAACCAAAGAGTTTCTCAACCAGAGAATCAAACGCAGCTCCACCCATTGAAGAGTTTATGTATAAATGCTTGTAGTTACCAGCATCATACTTATGCAACAAGATAACATTCCACGTGCGATTTTGTATACCTTCGAAATTACTCCATTCAAGTCCTTCTAAACGACCTAAGATAATTACAAGCATATCGCCTTTCTCATTCACAGAAGCATATCTATAATCATAGTCTTTCTCCGTATAAACATCTTGCCAATTATCTATATTCCAGTCAAAGGTATCAAGACGATAGATAACCGCGCTCAATGCAGGATTGATACTTTGAAATGGAATATCTGTCTCATTCAGGTTTGGAAACTCGTTTAATAAATCCGCAAATGCGATTTCTTCATCAGTAGTACGATCATTAAGTCCTGGAATTATTATATTCCAATCAGCATCTTTAAGGTAAAGATCTCTAATATCCTCTGCCATCGGTGGATAAGCCATATTGGTAACAAAACTAGCTTCACCTATTCTATCTCCAGATGTTCTTGTGAATCGTCCAATGAACTGTAACGTAATTGGGAGACTTTGCTTCTCATCATGAATTGCTGCAATTTTTAGTTGAGGCAAGTCAAAGCCCTCACCAAGCATATTGACACATACGATAATTTTGTGCTCTTTCCGCTTAATTTCCTCCAACAATGCCCGCTGCCCTGATATACCACTGTATATTACGACTGGTCTAAGATCAGCATAATTTTTATAGTACTCAAATACTGCGTTTGCTCTTTGTTTATCTTTGCATCGGGCCATCAATATATGATCCTTGCCTGCGGCTATATCCATGCGCAGAATTTCTACTGCCTGTATAGCAATAGCGGCATCAGCTTTGCTCTTGTCTATCTCATATATCGGTCTAAAGTTTATTTTCTGATAATAACCCTGACTCTGTGCTGAACGAAGTGAAAAAGTGTATATAAATTCACCTCTCATCTTTCGTCCATCATTTCTAAACGGCGTGGCAGTAAACTGAACTATATTCGTCCTCGGAAAAACTTCCAAGAATTCACACCATGTCGGTGCTTCTGTATGATGAGCCTCATCCACAAAAACATTAGTAATCTCTCGAGATAAATACTTCCTGACATCCTCTGAAGTTTGAGAAAGCAGCGGCATGGTAGAAATTATAACATTAGAACGAGATACGATCTCTTTCCACCCATCAATGTCCATACCTGTATTAATGACAGATACATATGGGCACATACAATCTGACGTGACTATACCGAATTTATGCAGACATCCCAAAGTCAGGAATTTATCAGAAAGTTGTCCACGTAGAGCGTCATGTGGAACTGTCACCAATACCTTTTTGCACTGGGCCGCAACCATGATACCGAGCATAGTCTCAGTTTTACCTGTACCAGTAGGCATGACGATTATTGCTCTATCCTTAAGGTTATATCTTCTAGATAGGAATGCATGTATCGCCGAAATCTGCGGCTCACGTAACCCCGGTTCTCTCGTTTCTCTGTCTTCTTGTAAGAAAGTGAATTTTCCTCTCCAAGACTTTGCAATCTGTTCAGGAGTAGCGGTGTTGTTCATTAAGGGATGCACTAGCCACTCCTTGATTTCAAAGTCTTTTCGTGCAAAAGATGCTGAGTTTATCTGATGATTGATAAGTAGTGCATAATTACAACCTTCTGGAACCGCATCATCTCGTTTAGATGTTAAGAGTATTCTACGCCCCTTCTGCTCAATAACAAAAGGTGTAAGTGATTTAACTATGCCTTTGTCTTCATTGTTTATAATTATCTCCGATTCACCATAGCAACGGCGTACCAAGTTCTTTTCAACCTGATATTCACATTTAACGATATGTTTTGGAAGGGTAATCATTGCATAATATTGGATTTCACGCTACTTTCTAGTGCATCAAACAAGACATTAACGTTTCTTCATTAAGTTTAATATCTTTTTTTGACATAAAATACTTTCTTGAAAGCATTACCGAAAACATTCATAATGACCCAGAAAGTGGCGCTAACTGGATTCATTTCCTCGGCGATATGGAATAGTGGATAATGTGCCCAAATGCGTTTGTATAATGGCTTAGGGGTAATTGAAACAGCACGACGACGATATCGGGCCAAATTCTCTTTCAGCAAATAACACGGAGACTTCTTCACCACTTTCAGCCACATGGCCGTATCATTATTCTTCTTCACATCTCTAATCTGTATGAGGCCTATCTTCTCTGCATCATACATCACCGCCAAACACCCTGGCCAACAGCACATAAACATAGCCAACTTACTCACTTTCTTTATTCCCGACACATATACGCCCAAGTCCTTGCCTTCCTCACTCATCTCGGTATATTCATGATAAGAGAAGGCATAGCCATTCTCCACCATAAACTTCAGCTGATGTTCCAATTTCTCAGGCAACCACAAGTCATCAGAGTCAAGAAAGGCAATCCACCTTCCCTTTGCCCTACGCAAAGCATTGTTGCGGGTTATTGCAGCCCCAGAGTTCTCTGGGTTACATTCATACTTAATACGCTTGTCTGCCTCCATAAACGGCTTTACAACCTCCAACGTATTGTCCTTAGAACAGTCGTCTTGAATAAGAAGCTCCCAGTTCTGGTAAGTCTGAGCCTGTATACTTTTGATTGTTTCTGCTATAAAAGCAGCACACGCCCAAGTAGGGGTGATTATAGATACTAATCCGTAGTCTTGCATAATATATTTGTATTTGATGTTCCCCACTGCAGTATCGCTCTGCGCTAAGTCGCCACTCGAATGGGGATTACAACAAAAGCAATAGGTACTTACAAGATTCCTATTATTTTCTCCATTATCTCAAAGTCGACATATTGACTTGTTTTACTTTTTCTTCCCTCCCATGCTTCTCTTTCATAATTCCATCTGTCTAACAAAACCTTTTATTCTGTTCATTCATTTTTAACTCAAGTTTCGCTAGTGATTTAGGCCGCCGCCCCGGCGAGGTCTAGCCGGTCGAAAGCCATCTTCACTGCTTTGATTTGATGATTGTTGTTTATTACGTTTTCAGTTAACTCAAACGGATCGCAGGATAAGAACTCAGCAATGACGTTGATGACCTCTATAATGAGTCCCCAGATTCTCTGGACGACTGTAAGTTCTACGGTTTCGCCGGTTATTTCAGCGAACAGGCCGCCAATGGTCTCGTACGATTCAAAGCGCTTGACGGTTCCGAGTATGTTGTACTGTATCATGCACAGGGACAGCGCAGCAACCTGCCCGGCGAAGTCCACGCACTGGCATTTGCCCAAGTTCAGAAGTCCCTTCATCTCCTTATGAGCCACTTCGATACACCATCTTCTGGCATAAAGTTCGAAAGCCCTCTTGGCGTCAATGCCCATATCCGTCGTGATGAGGGCGTTCCAGGAACCGTTGCCCTTCTTGTAGAAGAAGAGCTGGACATCCATTCCGGCATACTTGGCCTTGATGGAGGCGCAGGTGTAGCCAATGGAGCGGTTTCTCTTGGTGGCCTTGGCTTTCTCGAGCCGTTTGATGATGTCCCGGGCACAGAGGTCGCCCAAAGCCGTCTCATATTTGGTCTTGCCCATCTTGATCATCCCGATGAGGTGGCACTTGAGGTGCCTGCTGTGGATGAACTGGAGCAGTTCAGCACAAGGGAACCAGCTGTCAACCAGCAGGTAGTCAAAGCGGATACCCTCGATGATGGCTCTGCGGATCATCTTGATGGCGTTGGCAATCTTGGACTGGAACATCTCCTCCTTGCGAGTATTGATCTTCTCCTCCTCGTTGCGCTCCTTGCTATATTGGGCGGCCTTCTGCTTCTTGGTAAGCCCCTGTGGTTTGCTGGCATCCTTGCCGGTCTCTGCCTGTATGGTGGCATCCACCATCAACTGGGTCTTGCCGTCCGTATAGCAGAGGAACATGGCCTTGAAGCCCAGGATACACTTCATCGCAGTGTGAGAAAACACCTTCCCAAGGCCCTCGGCCCTGTTCCCCCGCTTGGGGAGGTCGGTGTCATCGAGGATAAGGCAACGGGTAGCATCTTTGGCATCTGCCCTGCGGCTGATAAGGCCGATCAGCTGGCGGTTGATGGAATGGACAAGACGACGCCAGTCGATGCGACCGTCATCCATCAGGCGGTAGAACGTGTCCTTCTTGCAGGAAAACAGCTTGCCGAGGGCGCTGTCAGCATAGTCCGCCGGTGTCTTGACGGAGAAGGACGGATACAGGACGAGCAGTCTCACCAACTGGACGAAGGTGAACTTGCAGTTCGGATTCTTAACCGGACCCACCGTTTTGGCCTGTATGACGAGCTTGCCCATCTCTTTGTTTACCGCGTTGACCGCCTTACTGGAGTCATTATGTCTGAAAAAGTCTTTGAGTTCAGAAATTATTTGTCTATTTTTGTTCATGGCTAAGGGCAACTATCTATGAGTATCGTAAACACAAGATAGTGATAATCAATGAATTATCAAAACCTTTAGCCTTTTTTGTTTCAATTATTTTTCACTTGCGAAACTTGAGTTTTTAATTTATAAGTAAAGTTGAAAACAGTTAGAAGATTTTCTATATTTTAGAAGACTCTCTATATTATTGTGTATCTCCATTATTGTGTATCTCCATCAGTTTCTTATCATAAATATCAATTCCAACAGAAGGTATATCCAAGGTAACTATACGCCCCATACATAAAGCTAAGGAATAATATTGTTGCCACATATTATTGCATACATGTATTTGTCGAAACAAATGTCTTTTCTGTTCTCCTTCTATGATATGATTCTTTATCAAATACAAAAGCGAGCATAATACAAAGCTTTCTTGTTGCACATCATTATAATCTATCCTTATATTCCATCCTTCAAACTTACACGCTTTGTCTTCTATTGATTTTTCTACCGCTGCTTCTATTCTCTTCTCATTGATTACCCAATACATTGCTGCATAAGCTTCTATTGTCTTAATTGAATTGTCTTCAATTTGAAGAGTTGTTTTTATATTATTCTTCTTAATACTTTTGTCAAAGTTCTCTAAAACTTTTTTTACTATATCATTGCCAAATGAGTTTTTCTTATACACTTCACGTGCAACAAAAGTCAAGTAGTCTATATTTAGGTTATCAGAGTCAAACATACCATCATTCCAATTATAAAGCACATTAGCCTCCATAAGCAATAGCAATTGTTTTGATATTGAACTACGTCTCCATTCATGATAACCTTTCTCAAACAAGAAATTTACAAAAGCTACAAACTGGGTATCAAATCCACATGCTTGCAAATCTGCTTTGTGCCGTCTTATAAACTCTTCTGTTGTTAATGAAACTCCCAGAATATTTGTTCTTTAATATTATTCTACCTATAGAGTTTGTTACCCTTTATTCTCTATAGATAAACACTCTTTTCCATCTTCATTCGTTTCTATTTTTACAATTTCTTCATCAACAAGAGTATTCAACATTTCGCGACTCTTTGAAAACTCATATCTTTTATGCCCCAATATCCCATAAATAAAGTAATCCTTACTTACATACTTATTTCCATATTCGTTTGCCCATTTGACACATATATTAAGTTCTTCTATAAACGCATCACGAGTCAATTCCTTGAAGAAAGGTTTATTTGGTCTTGTTACACCATCATCTATCGATTTACAAGGTAAAACATCAGACATCTCTTCCTCATCACAGTCAGAATCCGTATCAATAAGAGAAGGCTGGAATGAAGCCAATGGCAACGATTTACTATCTACTAAATAATAAACATGCCCCGTTAAAGAGAAACAATTACATATATAATGTTCAAAAGGTTCCATAGTATCTGTCGCAGTATCACCTTTTTTTACATCAGAAGTCAAGTATACAACATTGCGATTCAATAAACTAATTTGTTTAAGCATCTCATGATAATGTATAAAATCCCCCTCCCTCTGTTTGTGATCCTTTTCCTTATTTAAGTCACCCAAGCCAGGAAATGTATACATTTCCAAATTTATATTGTCTGGTCTCATTTGCATCCTTTCACGCTCATCAACACATTCTTGGTATAAATTAATCAGAAATGCCTTTTCTGATTTTGAAAGTTTTCCACAGAATTTGCATTGAGACACGGCTTGAACTATATCAGAATCCTCACGAACCTCTTTTTTTCCTGTCTCAAGTTTTTGACGCAAATCTTCCAAACTCTCTTTTACGTTATTGGCTAATGCGTCACACGATTCTTTATTTTCAATTTTCCATTCCTCTATATGCGAAATAGCATTGTCAATATCTGATACATTTTGGCTGTAGTCATTTTGAACAATTGGACGCTTCTTTATGTTATCAAGTTTAATTATCAAATCATCGCAATGCTTAACCAAGCTTGCTACGTCATAAAATGACACCAATTCTTTATATAAGGATTGTATCTGTTTAAAATAGTTATCAATAAAATTTGGACGTTTGCGTTGTATTTCTTCATCTACTTGATCTGTGATATATATGCGGTCTTTGTTGAATTTTAGAAAATTCACAAATAGCTCTCTGGTACTTTTAGGAAAACCGTATGCGTTTAAGATAAAATTAGTATCTATAAAAATAGGAATAGTACTATCTTGCAACCACCAATTATCTATTTCGCTTTTATGTTCATCAAAAAACTTTCTAGCCTCAACTCTTGTTCCGATATTGCCACTCCTAAAAGAGAAACAAAAATCCTCACTTGTTGTAATTCGCTTTTTATTCTTTGCCATCTTGATACAAAGATTTTATTGATACATTTGATGCCTCTACATTACTCCATGCAGAGCCTCTTGCAAGTTTACTAATATATATACTTGTATTAGTAGATAAATCATTCTTTAAACGACTTCTTATTTCTGTTGGAATCCATGATGAATTCAACAGAAACACATTATCAAATAGATAGATAGATTCTCCAATCTCTGACATTACTGATTTAATCAAATCTGTATCTGAGATCCAAGAAGCCACAACAATGTATGTATTCATTTCTTTACGTATATTATATTATCTTGTTCCGCCCGATGGTATCGCACCATATCGCTATCTGTGACCACCCGTGCGGTTGGAAAGTACTTTGATGATTATATTTTAATCATATCGCCCAATTTATATTCCCATTCTCTTGGAGTGATAGGAGTATAACCACCTGCTGGATGGAAAGTCATCTCACCAAAATATACTTTTCCACCATGAACATACAAATCAACACGCACGAAAGCCATTCCATTGCAAAGCTTCTTTGCGACCTCTTTCATCTCTGCAAATTCCTTTGGCTGTTCGACGGTTACCTTAGCCACATCGTTAGCAGTGGTAAAGCCTGCTACATTCCAATCCATATCGCAAAATAACTTTTTATGATCTCCAAATCTGTCTATATAGAGTTCAACATACTTAGGCTCACCGTTAAAACAGAAGAATTTATAATCAGTAATATTATACTCAAGCATTTCTTCCGCAACAAGTTTGCTCTTGCCTTTATACTGAGGTTCGCGAGAGAAATAATAACAATTTACTTTCAGCCAATCACGCAGCATTTTACGTGTTTTCCTGATATCTAACTTTGACTTATTGTTGCATATGAGATTGTAACCTGATCCCTTGGTTAATTTTAATACAAACTGATTGGGTAATTTATCAAAGTCAATATCATCAGCATTGTCCCATAGTCCTAAAATAGGAACAAGGTATTGTTCACCTATTGTTCGTTTTATGAAATCTCTTACATCGTACTTGTCTGCAAGCTCAGCCTCATTTGGAACAACAGGATGTATTTTCAACCAATTTAGTTTTTCACTGAATGTCTTTGGGTGTTTTGTATTCATCCAATGAAATGGCACATGAAACCTCTTATACATTATTAATCCAACAGCATTGTGAAACAATGTATCAGGAAGCAATGACAAACCATATTTGCATGTCTTATACCATAAATTTCTATATATACCAGCCATATCTTATAAACATTAAATATACTTACTTAAAATCTTCTTTGCATTGTCGGCATGATATTCCGAAGCTCTCATTCTTGCTTCATCTTTCATTCTATTCAATTTAACATTGTCTTTTATCAGATTTTCACAAACAGAGTTGAATTCTTCTTGATTATCTTCAAAAGGAATGATTATTCCTGTTTTACCATCCTCTATCAATTCACGTGCGTATGTCCAATCAGATGCAATCACAGGAATACCTGATATATATGCATCAATCACACTTCCTGGAATACCCTCTGTGGGGTAATGTGTAGGGAAGAGCATCGCATCATATTTTTCCAAAATTTTTGGGATGTCTGATTGTTGTGCGACTCCCTTGTATGTGACGAATTTATATTTTTTAATTTGCACTTCAAAATAGTCCTTATCTTTTGGATCAACCATGCCATAGAAATCAATTGTCACATTACTTCTTGACTGTTTTGACAACAAATCTGCATAACCAAAAATCACATCTATTCCTTTCTCCATCATTATTCGAGCAAGAAAAACCAAATGAAGTTCACCATCGGTATGATGCTTTTGCGGAGAGTAATTAACAAACTTTATATTTGGACAATATTCAAGATTTGTATAGCCATACATATCATACAAATAGTTACCCAATAAGTGTGTTTCATTAAACACACACTTTATTCTTCGCATCATCCACCTATGTACAGGAAGTGACTTTAGATAAATATGTAAACGCCCTCCAATGGTAAACAAATAAATGTCATACCTAAACAATTTAGAGAAAACAAAATAAATCGGAAAAAAAAACTTTAAATTATTATAGGCAGGTAGGAGACAGAGTTTCTCGCATTTGTACAACTGTCGAATCATTTTAAAGATTGCCAACTTATCATAGCGAAAGGATTCTGTATCGAACTCATCAACATCACATCCCATTTCTTTAAAAAGTCGACTCATATTTCTAGTCTTTACCGACTGTCCTTCTTGTATATGGCTTTTTTTTCCAAAATAACCGAGTACTAATACTTTCTTCATTTTCTAAACTTTATTATCATAGTCGGCACACCTCCAACTATTGCATAATCTGGAACGTCCTTAGTCACGGCTGCTCCAGCTCCGATTACGACACCATTGCCAACTTTTACGCCTGGCATGATAACTACTCGCATCCCGATCCAAACATCATTTCCAATGACAACTTCAGATACTCGCATCCCTTGTTGTCCCATTGGAATATCTGTTCGCTCAATATTATGCGTATGAGTGAGAATGCTCACATCCGGTCCCATCATTACATTATCACCGATTTTGAGCGGTCCATGTACTGCGCAATTAATGCCAAGACCACTGCCTGAGCCTATTGAGATACCCCCCCATTGAAAAATTTGCACCGCGCTCGATGTTTACATTCTTGCCACAATGGTCAAAAATCGGCTGGCACACAAATCGCCTAATCTTTCTTGCCCAATGTGTCAACGGACTTGTTGATGCCGGTAAAAATCTTGCAAAGCCGTAGTATGCGACCAGGCATAAGAATTTTTTGATTTTCATACTTTTATTCTACGATATTATTTATATATCCCTCTGTCGCCCAATCCTTATGCTTAATAACACAGGGATTTCCAAATACGACAGAATGCGATGGAATATCTACATTTACAAAACTATTTGGAGCAATCATAACATCATCGCCAATGGTAACGTTCCCAACTATTGCCGCATTAATACCTATCCATACACGATCTCCTATAGTTGGATATCCTTTGCGTGAACCACGATTTGCTTGACCTATTACCACACCTTTATGAATATTGCAATTGCGACCTATCTTGGCATTGCTGTTAATAGTGATATTATATGCATGTCCTAAATATAGCCCCCCCCAATCTGTTGATTAGTAGATAGTTCCAAACCTCTACGGTTTGCCCATATCCGGAACAAAGTCTTATATAGAAGTTTCAATGGAGCGAACGTTGTTACAGCAGCCTTTCGATATAGAAAAAGGAAAATCCTGATATAGCTCTCTGGCTTACCTCTGTATCTAGCTATGTCGGCATTGTATAATTCTTTGAATTTATTCATTACAAATTATCTATCAGTTTAACATACGATTTAAGAAAAGTTTCTTCAGTATTGCGTTGCAGGCAAAGCTGGCGATTGCGCATACCCATGTCATGCCTTTCCTCTGGTGTCAGTTCGGCCATTCTCTTTATGGCATTTACCATGTCTTCAACACTCCTTGGGTCGAATAGGAAACCGTTTACACCTCCTTCTACTATATATGGATTCTCATATACATTGCTACAGAGAATTGGCAATTCGCAGGACATCGCTTCTGCCACTACATTAGGATATCCTTCAAAAAGACTTGGAAGGCAGAATATATCAGCCTTGCGATATTCCTCTTCAATCTTTTGGCTAGGATCATGCAATGTCATGTAATCTGCGATATCAAGCTGTTGATACTCCTTCTCTATTTCTGCAAAATAATCAGCATTATGCTTCTTATCTCCATACCAATCGAAATGCACATTGAGTCCTATATCCTTTACCGTACGGACAGCCTTCAAATATATCGACACATTCTTCTGCGGAGCATAACGAGCAACAGTCACAATGTGAATGATATTATTCAGTACAGGACTTTCTGATGGCGTGAACCGATCAACATCTACAAAGTTTATGATAGGATGTACTTTCTTGCTGAGGAAAGAGAAATTTCTACGTATAAACTCACCTTGACTATTGCTGTTTGGAACAACAGCGTCAGCCATACGATAAAGGTTGAATTGTATTCTATCGCCACGAGTAATGCAAGTATTATTGTTTCGCTCTGACACGACCAACTTTGCCTTAAAGAAAAGCTTTGCAAGGCACATTGTCTTATTAACAGATGGCAGAAAAGAAATAACTACATCAGGCTTATACTGTCTAACATACTTTGCAGCTTTCAATATACGAGTCTTCTTATCCCACAGTTCTGGTACAAACTGATAATCCACACCATGCTGACGAAGATAAGGCTCATAGAACTGATTATCAACATATGTTATCAGTCGGCAAGGAAATCCAGCCTTTGTTAGCATTGAAGCCAACCCACATAATTGTCTTTCTGCCCCACCAGAACCCAAATTCTCTGTTATTAATAATATTTTTTTCATTTTTTTATAAACATGTCATCAGGAAGACTGGACAATACATTTTTCTTTTCCTCCGCCGACATTCCATATGTTCTTGTGTTGTATTTCAAGTTTTTCTTCTTATATTCTTCAACAGTACATATTACTCTTGCAGGGTTTCCACCTGCAACGGTATGAGGTGGTACCGATTTTGTCACTATAGAACCAGCAGCAACCAAAGCGCCTACTCCAATTGTTACACCAGGAAGTATATGACTACCAGAACCTATGTAAGCCCAATCCTGTATTGTTATTTTTCCGAAAGAGTCATAATCAGGCACTTCTGCCCTTATGACATTGCCCCCCCCAGACTGTCCGAAAAGTGCCTTTCGGAAGTCGTTGAGAGTGGTGTATTATAGATAAGTTACCATATTTATTTTCTATTTTGAATATGCGATTCTCAGAGGGTTTATCCCTCGTTTTCGCACAATACGTTCATCGAGATGGATATTTTTGTTACGCCAGTGCTTTTACCATATCTTCAACGCCCTTGATTGATATCGCACGCCTCAGATTATATGACAAAAACATCAAAGCAGTCTCTCCGATGACCTTCGTTTTACCTTTCAACAGAAGATATGACATTCCGACGGCTCTTTTGACTGTGCCAAAAGGATGTTCTGATAGACATTTTTGTTCATTCATCTTCTTTTCATCCAGTTTAAAGTGAAACCGGACCTTTTGTGTGGTCACCACCTTCTTGCTGACCTTGATTCCGGTATCAGGCTTGTCATTATCATTGTGATTATATCCTTTGACCTTCATTACCAGTTTATCCTTTGAGAAGTCCGCTTCACGGAACGGGGACTTTGTACACTTGTTCTTGCAATGTTTACAAGCCAACTTGTTACAATATCTGATATCTCCATTGCGTTTGATTGACTTTTGACGAAGTATGGCGCCTTCGGGACAGATAACCAGATTTCTATGAGGGTCACGAATTAGATATCCTTTCCGAGCTTCCTCTACCATCTGCTCTTGAGTCATTTTCAAAACCGCATCATCTGCTATTGTATACTCAGTGCTCTTGACTGAGATTATCTCCGGATTACTCAAGATGCCTCCATAGACATCTGGTATAGTGCCAGCCTGAAGACATTTCTTTACATCGTCAGGGGATGTACTGCTCGGATTCAATTCTGTTGATTCTGCAGGATTGTATTCGAAGTCTACTGTCACTTCAGTCTCACCATCACGCTGGATAACATTCGGAACGACACCATTTTCTAGTGCTTTGGACATGTCTTCCGGTGATTGATAACCTTTGTCGGCAACGGCCTCAATCACATCCACGCCCACGTCTGTCTTTACTTCTGATGAGAGTTCGGTTATCTGCCCGTGATCTGTAGGACTGTCGGTAACCTTGAAGCCAACAATCATATGGCTGCCATCTTCAACTGCCGTTTGAGTGTTATAACCTACACAGAAGCCATATCTACCTTGCCCGTGTACAGGTACAGCCCATATTCGCTCGTTATCGATATCATTGTCAGTTCAGAATCTTGCGGATTGCACTTATGACCTCCTCCACATCACCGCCCTTGCGACTCATAACCAGACCATTGTTGAACCGGATGCGGATCTCACAAACCTTCATCGGCTCATCGCGTCGCACCGATGATTGAGTCCCATCTGGATTTACCTCTATGAAGACGGGATGCTTGTCCGCGATGATCTTCGCATCCATCTCGCTCTGACCTTCTCTCGCCAGCTTGCAGAACTTCCAGTAGTCGTACCCCTCGTCCTCGCAAAACTTTTTCACTGAACGACCCCGGCCGTATCTGTGATACTGACGCAGCGCCGCTGCATAATCAACCACGCCCGACTGGGCGGATTCCTGTGCTGTTTGATTCTTTGTTTCCATTTGCCTTGAAATTTGATTTCGGCAAAGGTGAATCCTATTTTTCAAAAGGCAAGGCGGAGAAGTGAACGCTTACGGCAATTGCTCTCAACATAATCGTCCAAATACTCAGGAAAGAGCAATGCTTCGTTTCGTTTGACTTTCTCAATATATCCCATTTTGCGTATCTTCTTAACTATTATAAAGTTACGAAAATAATCGCATATCTCAAAGAACTATTTATACTTTCCTAATATGTATCAATCAGCTACTTTTCGGACAGCCTCCACCATGTGTATAAAACCACACATTTTCAGTAATCTGCACATTATCGCCAATTGCTATTAGATATGGCTCTGAAGACCACCTACGTGTTGCTATTAGACAGTTTTTCCCTATTCCGACGCCAAGATGTCGGGCATAGCTTTCAGGAGATTTGAATAATCTCCAAAATATATCTGAAAACTAACTCATAATATCTAATTTAATTCAATAAACATCTTATTCCACATATTCAATATTACTTCTGTTGAATACCGCTTGACTGATTCAGGGGCATTCTGCCTAAAGGTCTCCCTTAATTCAGCATCTGATATAATATGCTCTAACTTATCAATAAGGTCTGATATATCCTGGTCTCTAACAAGTAATCCAGTTTCTCCGTCTTCTATAATCTCCGCTGGACCTGTTGTACAATCAAATGCAACACAAGCACATCCTAGATTCATGGCTTCTAACAAAGCCATTGGCATTCCCTCTATTCTAGAAGATAGGCAAAATACCTCGCAAGATTCCATATAATCATGAATGTCAGATCTAAATCCAATGAACTCAACCATTTCGAAAGAACTTTGCCCAACTTCTTCACAGAGTGCCTTTAGTCTATCTTCAGAATAATCTCCAGCTATCTGACACTTCCAATCTGGATATTTATTATAGATCTGCGACCATGCTTTTATTAAAGTGTCAAAGCCTTTTATTTCCCATTGATTAACACGTCCAACAGCTAATACAACCTTCTTTCTTTGCTCTCCAATATGCTTTTGTTTTATATCGCATGGATTTGGCATGTAGTACACATGCTTATACTTGTTTTTCCATTTATTATAATCACGAATAGTAAGCATGGTTATTCCTCTCGCTGTAGGATACAAGATATTAGAAAGTGTTTTTGTTAACCATCTATACTTTCTATCGACATTTGTATGATCGCCAATTATTACAGAAAATCCTGTTCCTAATAATGCAGCCAATACATCGTTATTCTGCGCTTTAATGAAACTCACCACGTAGTCAGGTTGATATAGCTTGGCCTCTTTACGGATAGCTGGATATTTCCAAATTTTTCGATATGCTTTCCCTATCAAAGAATTGGACTTTAAAGGGAACCCTTTAAGCATATATATCTGTTCTATTCTTGAGTCAAGGTGATATACAGGAGAATCCATACTTTCAGTATAGACAACACGAATAAAATGACCTTGTTTAATGAATCCATTCATTAATGTGGCCATCACTCGTTCAGCACCGCCTCCAGTTAATCCGTGTATATAAAACAACAACTTCATAATAACTTAGTTTATAACTCAGAACTATTTAATTCAGATGCAAACATTGAAGCAATAAAAGGAAACATTAAGAAATGGGGATTAATGAATTGAATCGATTGATCGAACAAAAAACAGACAGTAAACGGCACCATAGATAACCACGATACTCTCTTATTACGGGTTCTTCTGAAATAGTGCAAGAAAACTGATAACAAACAGAAAAATCCTAATACTCCATAACAATAATAAACCTGTTGTATTCCATTATGAATAGAATGGTCATAGTGACTTTTGTATGCGTAATCTATTGAACCAGTACCAACAAGTATCTTTACGGGATCATCCATCCAGAGTTTATTGTAGTGAGCAAAAATCTCTGTCCTACCGCTTCCAGTTTCAAGGCTACCATCTTCAAACCGACCGGTAAAACTATCTATTATTGGATCCGCAAATCCACTAGCCATGAATCCTGCAATAAGGACTAGGAAAGATACTATTAGTGCCAATCGCTTTTTACCCCTTGTAAGAATAATACTAACTATGCATAAAAACAGAATCAAGAAAAGCCACGTTCTAGAGAATGATACTATTCCTGCAATAATTGAAACTATGAATACTAAATAATAAGGTATCCTCTTCATTTCTAGTTTGTTTTGTCCAAAGAGAAGTATTGCGATATTTACAATAGAGAAAAAGGCCTGACTATTAGCATTTAGAGCAAAATGTGTCTGCATATCAGATTCTAATCCAGCCATTTCCATGACATTTGCCCCACGAAAACCCGCAGTCAACAAAGCATCTATCCCAAGGTACAAAATAGAACGATAAACTACCAAGAACAACACAAATGAGGATGAATAAATATAATACCTAAGCATCTTGGCTTTTGATATATTCTCAAAAACGCCACCTGTGAAGAAAAAAAACAAGCCAACGGAAGAACATAAAAGGATATATTCCTTTATGCTAGAATCTTTGCTCACACCTCCCCAGTTAAAAATCTCAAGAGTGCTAATTATTAGAAGAGGGACCCATTGCCATACATTAACCTTAGGGGCCTTAACAAAAAGCATAATTAAAGCGACCGTTGCAATAAATCCCTGCATTCCACATAATAAAGGAAGCGCACAGATTGTTAAATATACACAACGATCATAATGTGAGATCAGAAAAAAGAGTGAAGAAAGTCCAAGAAATATGAATTGGCTTATATTAAAGGAAAAACAATCCCTTAACACAAATAACAATGCCATCAGTACGGTCATATAATAAAATGGCTTATCATGCTTTTCCTTTACGCAATGTAATGTATTCATTTAACGATTATTTTAAGCAATGCCCGGCCAAACCGAGAACCTAATAAAAAAAGTAAGACACTATCTTTAAAACTTATTCTGGATAACAACAAATCTTTTATTGTGTATCCTCCATATGCTTGCACTATTGCATTTGATTCATCCTTAAAATGTCCGTCGGATTCACGAGAATTGGCAAAACAGGCAGATAGCCCTTGTAGCAATAGTTTTATTTTGGCGGATGCATAATAGTTTGAGCTAATAGTTGATCCTACAATAACCTTAATTCTATTTAGCGCTACGGCCTTATCTACTTCCTTTTTTAGTGAATAATTTGAAGTACAACTATCAACATTATTCATATTGTATGCATACAAAGGCTTATCAAATACAATAATTTGACTTGATGCCAAAACTAACTCAACAGAAACAAGCCAATCTTCGCCATTGGAAATGATGGGATCAAAGTAAATACTATTATCCTCAAATAAAGTTCGTTTATAGCAGCCTCCACAAACCCCAAGGATTGTATTTCGACCTACTAAATCTTTTAAATAAGCAATCCTACTATTCCTTTCTATAATATGAACAGCATCTTCGTGGTCATTGTATTTTCTAATCATTGAAAATCGAATAACATCATAGCCGTAGGATCTTTGTAAGCAATACTCAAAAGTATCAGGGTATAGTGTATCATCTGAATCAAGAAAGAATAGCCATTCTCCTTTGGCATTCATAATTCCTGTATTCCTTGCCTTACTTACTCCTCCATTCTTCATATGCATCACACGTATTCGGGAATCCTTTACAGCATATTCGTCACAGATAGTTCCTGAATTATCTGGGCTACCGTCATCCACAAGTATACACTCCCAGTCGGTGAAAGTCTGAACAAGAATGCTCTCAATACACTGCCGCAGATACTTTTCAGCTTTATAGACGGGCACTATTACACTTACTTTTGGCATATTATTTTGAAATCTCAGTTAATAACAGATTGATACATTCATTGCGTTTTTGCTGCAAGATGGCATTGACGGATGACCAATCGATAGGACGTTTGATATCCACTTCTTGCAGTTGGTTGGCATCCAGCAGTCGTTCTTCAAGGTTGAATATTTTTAGCAAAGACGTGAAACGCGACATACCTCTATTAGCATTGCCTATTACCCAAAAGGGCTTATTGAAGATGATGGAGAATACCATTCCATGGAAACTATCGACAATAGTCATTTCGGCATCCATGAAGGCACGAAGCCAAGAAGTAACTCCTGGGAACACGCAATCCTCGATTCGATCCTTGATGTCTGCTTTCGTACGAGTCTCCGCTTGATACTTAGGTAATACTTGAAATGGTATCAGCTCCCTTTCGTTGGCAGCTCGATGAATAAAATCGGTTTTATTCTGATTTGGATCAAGTATGTAGTTGAACAGAGTGCCCTTTGCTTTTGGTTCTTTTTCACCTTCTATAAGATGGATATAGTCCTCATTCGTAAGCAACAAAGTTGGGTCAAGTACATGAACAGCATTTACTCCTAGATGCTCTTTGCAAAGCTTTACGCCTGAATCTTCTCTGACAGACACTAAGTTAAACTTTTGAGCAAGAGGTGCACATATTGAAGTCATTTCTTGCGTAAACTCCCATTGATCGGTACCAAAACTGGCAGCATAGGCAATACGCTTCACCTTATCTGCCTTTGCAAAATCAAGGAACATAGATGATAGGAACGCATTATAACGCGGCCTCCAGCACTGGTCGCTTCCTACTACATAAGCATCGTATTTTCCCACTTTAGCTTGGTGGCTAAATCCATCTTTAAACATAATTGTTTTTGTATGATGAATATAAGTAGAAATAAAGTGGTTGGTATGCTGCTGAATGACGTTTTTCTCCTCGTCTGTAGGCTGATATCTCAATTTAGGAAACTTCTTAGGAAACAAGAAAGACAGAATTTTCCATTTGATTCTATATAACCGGCTACGGAGCGATTTGTATGACGGAGTCCAGTCAATGGTCTCCACCTCATGGCCTGCTTGCAAGAGCACCTGCTGCAAAGCATAATTCTGCAGCAAACCTCCATAGTTGGTCTGAAGCGGTTGAGTAAGTATTCCTATCTTCATATAATCAAAATACACCTTTTCACTTTATCCTTATTTCCATATAATAATTCTTCCATCCTGCCACCTTGTTACGGAATCTAATGGCTACAACACACGGATTGTACGGGAATGTCATAAGCATTGAAGAATTATTTTGTTTAAAAATCACCGGTTGCGCCCCCCCCATTCGTTTTAATATCATATTTATCAGCGACTTACAGCCAATAATAGCGAGTCTAATTCGCTGTTCTGTGGTAGGCTTGGTACAATCGTTTATGAGCTCAATCAGGCTCTCATTGCCTAGGCGAGCAAAGAATTCGTCCCTTTTAGGATTTGGAGCAACAGAGCGGTAGCATGCTGGATTGAGAGGCTTAATACGGTCGTAGGTGGTTTCACATACTTCCATCTTAGTGAAGTCCATAAATTGACTGCCTCTCTCGGTATTTATGAAAACCAAACCGGTACCTTTGTCATCATCCATTTGAGGAAAGACCGTCTGTATGCCCCAGAAGTCAGCTAAGGTGAGGTCGCTCTGACTGCTGAATCCTTTTGCTTTGCATTCGTAGCAGGATGGACGGAGGATAATATCTTTAAGAAAAGCTTTCATGAAGTGATTTTTAGCAAAAGGAGACAATACTGAAATGGTCTTATCCTCCTCGTTATATTTAAGATGGAAGCTAAATTTATTCCATCCTTTTGCCTTATTGCGGAACTCAATGTTACTGATGCGCTGTCCTTCACTAATAACCTCATCAAGATACATACTCCAAACCTTAGGACTAGGCGTGCCGTGACAGACAAAATCAACAGTTAGCAGATTGTCGTATGGCTTACAAAGATACTTGTGCAATCCTGCAATCTGACACGGGGTTCCGGAGAATAGCACCTTGCGTCCTTCGGAGAGGAATCGTTTAGCATCTGCGTATGCTGTTGCCATACGAGCCTGCACATATTTGCTGCCCATAAAAGCCTCTACGCATTCCATCGTCTCTGCATAGTCTATCACCACCTGCCATTGCTCATCGAAGCGTGCTCCGAAGACAACCCCACCTTCGCTAATGGTTTTTTCAGCCAAAATGTGAAAAATGCCACCTGATGAGGACTTAAGTCGTACCTCAACATCCTTGTTGATTGCAGCAAGCACCTTTAAAGGCTCGCGTATTTCATATGGATGCAACTCATTGCATACCTTCTCGCATAGTCTGCAGTTGATACAGTCTGTTTCATTGACTAATGGATAGAGGAAGCCCTCACTGTCTGCCTGCATCGTGATGCAATTCTTGGGACAAATAGAGAGACAAGCACTGCACCCACAACAGTTATGTTTATTCGTGATGTGTATCATTATCTAATCTTTAATAATCTAAGGCCTTTATCTATAAAGAATAATCTTTCATTCTTGGTAAAACCAATGAAAAAAGCACTAATACCCACAGACAACACACAAGTGAAACCCACGACAATAAATCTTAACCACCCTTCCTCAAATTGCATACGAACAACGATTGGAAGAATAACGGCTATTGCCACCGTACAAATTATCGGAATATAAATGTTCTTCATGTATTGCCACAAAGGGAGATTTATGAGTTTTCTCAACATGAACATCCTGGAGAATTGTGCAACAGATTCCACACAGAAATGTATTATAAATACAGAATATGCAGGAGCACCTAACTCAAGAACGATATAAGAAATCGGTAGTATTGTCAAAAGGATTCCACCGACTACCATTTGATAAACTTTCACCTTCCCCGTTGCTTGATTCGCAATAACACAAGGGTTAGAGGTAGTATAAATCAAAGATATGCATATCATTATCTGAGTAAAAATGACTGCATTGTCTGGGACATTCTTAAGCCATACGGTAAGGAGAAAGTCCGTTTCCAGAAGGACTGGAAGAGATAAAAAGAATAGCAAAAGAAAAGAGAATCTAGCGCTGCGAAACATCAGGTTATGCATCTGTTCCAAGTCTCCAACTGCATAACTCTTAGTAATCTGAGGATTTAGTGCGGTTTGAAAACCGCTGACAAACTGTTGGACAGCAGACTGAACCTGAACTGCTATTCCTCGCGCTGCGTTAACTACAGGTCCGAAGAATATGTTCAGCATCATATTCAGGCCTTGGGTATATAATATCGCCGCCAGATTGCCAAAAAAACTCCATCCAGCGAAGCGAGACATCTCCTTAAACAAATCTTTATTGATACTGAATTCAATATAAGATTCTTCAAAATGTTTATGGCAATAACGACTATATACGAATCTAATCAACAACTGCACCGACAATGTAAGAATAGCATAAGCAATGAGTTTATCAATCGGAGAAACAAGCAATAGATATACAATAAGGAGTTTTAATGACACCTCAAGAATGGAGATATATGCAAATGCAGACATCTTCTCATGTGCAATTATATCGGCATTATAAGGGGCTGACAAAATAGTTACACAACACGCTAGAATTGAGCATTGGTATACCCACAATGCGGCTGTCATCCTGGCCTCCGGAATAATCAGCTTATTCAAAACGAACCAAAGTCCTAAGGTTTCTCCCAAAACGATAATAGCAATAGCAATTAGACCGTGTATTTGCAGGGAAGTGTTAAATACACTCTTAAGTTTCTGCGAGTTTCCTCTCGCCAATTCGAAATTGAGATACCGCTGGGTGGAAGAAACCATTGAGGCATTGATGAAAGTGAACATCGTTATTACTCCGCCCACCACATTGAAAATGCCATAATCCTCTACACCAAGAGTCTGAAGAACAACTCTTGATGTAAATAACGACACTATCATTGAGAAGAGCATCCTGATATAAAGCATCAGGGTGTTCTTTGCTATTCTTTTATTATTTGATACTTTATCTATCATATAATAATATTTTGCCGTTTTGTAACCGTCCCCGCACACCCTTATTGACAAAGCAACACTAAGGCTGCTAAGCACAGTCTATACATTAATAGCTTTAGCCGTATTTTTCGGATTTGTTTTTCTTTTGTTTAGACAAGTTTCTGAAGACTCTTGTCAAAGTTCTGCGGCAGCAGGTTCGGCAACTGGTCCGCCGGCGTGGTCTTGATGTTGTTCAACACATACGTCAACCACTGCTGAGGATTCAGGTGATTCATCGCGCACGTCTCAAAGAAGCTGTACATCATCGACGCGCGCCATGCGCCCATGAGATTCTGAAAGAACAGGTGTAACCGGAATCGAGAAATGCAGCAAAAGTGGTAACCAGAGTGCAACATAAATAGTAACAGTAGTACAGCGAAAT
>OJAM01000289.1_pt1 | contig 23909 bp, 21 predicted proteins | sample 1589071 | NCBI WGS metagenome assembly OJAM01 (sample SAMN03283243) | human gut metagenome | biome: human-associated habitat; material: feces | host: Homo sapiens | place: Peru | collected 2012
TATTATCAAGAAATCCTAAGATGGCTACCCATAGATATCCCATTACTTATACAGGTAAAACAATCGTAGATTGGAATACCCTAAATGCATTACCTCAATATACATTGTCAGCATCAAACTCTGGGATTAGTTATGTAGCACATGCAATCGGAGGATATTATAAAGGAATAGAACAAGAAGAATTATATATGAGATATATTCAATATGCAACATTTAGTCCCTTTCTTATTTTAGCAAGTGATGAAGGAAAATATTATAAAAGAGAACCATGGAAATGGAATAGTTTAAGACTATCTGTAATAAGAGAATATATGCAACTTAGAAATAAATTAATTCCATATATATATAATGAGGCTTATAAATATTATAAATATGGTAGTTCTATATTAAAACCATTGTATTATAAATATCCAAAGATATATGATGAATCTGATTATAGGAATGAGTATTTTTTTGGTAGTAGTTTTTTGATTTGTCCTATTACTAAAAAGAAGAATACTGTTATGAATAGAGTAGTAAAGAGAATTTTTTTACCGAGTGGTATTTGGTATGAATATGATTCTGGAAAGAAGTTTATTGGTAATAAGTACTATACTAATTTTTATAAGGATGAAGAATATCCTGTATTTGTTAGTGCTGGTAGTATAATACCATTATCTTTAGATGATGGTTGTGAAGTTCCTTCTAATATGGAAATTGAAATTTTTTCTCCAGAAAATGGTCTTTCTAGTTCATTTGAACTATATGAGGATGATGGTATTAGTTATAGATATCGTGATAAGGTTTATTCTATATTGAAATTTTTCTTAGATAAGGTTGATGATGGGTATTCTTTTAGTATAGAGAAAAAAGAAGGAGTATATAGATTACCAAATAGGAATTATAAGTTAAGGTTTAGAAATATGAATAATCCTATAAATGTTATAGTTTATGTTAATGGTACAAAAGTTGATTCTTCTTTTGAAATAGATAATAATGATTTAGTTGTTAATGTAAATAATATTTTTGATGGTGCTAAGGTTAGAGTACATATTATAGGGGATAATTTAGAAATAGAGACATTTAGTAAAATATATGAAGAGATTGCTAATATATTGGAAGATTTGGAAATAGAGACTGTTTTAAAAATGAAGATAGATAAGGCTATTTTTAATGATTTACCTATTAAAAAGAAAAGAATATTGTTAAGAAAGTTAAAAAGGGATAAATTGGAACCTAAATATATTAATATGTTTATTGGTTTATTAGAATTTATGGAAGAAAAGAAATAAATAACATAAAGTTATGTAGGAGGTTAATTATGTTAAAGAGTATAGTTTTAGGAATAATACAAGGGATTGGAGAGTTTTTACCTATATCATCTTCTGCTCATTTGATATTAGTTCCATATCTTTTAGGATGGACTGAGTCTTCAATGGCTTTTGATGTGGCACTTCATTTTGGAACACTTTTGGCTGTTTTAGTAGTGTTTTTTAAAGACTGGTGGAATTTATTTATTGGAATGATTAATATATTATTTAAGAAAAGTAATAAGAAAGAGGATCGTTTAAATAATAGGATGCTTTGGTATTTAGTTATTGCTACGATACCAGGGGCTTTGTTAGGATTTTTACTTGATGATATGGTTGAAAATGTTTTTAGAAATAAGATATGGTTGATTGCTAGTGCTTTAGGAATAATGGGTGTATTGATTTATTTGGGTGATAAGTGGGCTAGTAAGCATTATCAAAAGGAAACAGATTTTGAACATATAAGTTTAAAACAAGCTTCTTTGGTTGGATTGTCTCAAGCTTTAGCTATTATACCAGGATTCTCTCGTAGTGGTACAACGATTCTTACAGGTAGGCTATTAGGTATATCTAAAGAAAGCATAACTAAATTTACATTTTTATTGTCTGTTCCTATTATAGCAGGGGCAGCTATATTAAAGATAGGTGATTTAGTATTTACTACGGAAGTAATTGTAGGTATATTAACTTCATTTTTTGTAGGTGTTTTATCAATTAAATTTTTACTTAAATATATTAAGAATCATGATTTTAGTATTTTTGCTATATATAGGGTAGTAATTGCTATTATTGTTCTTGTTAAATATTTTTGTTTTTAATTTTTTGGACTAAATTAATATTTAGTCTTTTTTTTAGTTTATTAATGTGGTATAATTCATATTGTTAGTGCCCCATGGCCAAGTGGTAAGGCAATGGACTCTGACTCCATTATCGCTAGTTCGAATCTAGCTGGGGCAACCAATAAAAATATTTCCTTTTTTAAAGGTTTTTTTGCTTTTGGTAATAAAATATTGACTAATATGATTAAAAATGTTTAAATATACATGAGATTTAAAGGATGGTGTAATATGACAAATAAAGATTTAGCAGATGTTATATTTCCAAATATAACGAAAACAATAGAGGATTATGAAAAAGAGTATCCTAGAAGGAATTTAAAAGATGGGGCAATGGTTACGAGATATGCTCCTAGTCCAACAGGATTTATTCATATTGGTGCTTTGCTTTCTTGTTTTATTAATGATGTTTATGCTAGACAAAGTGGTGGTTTTTTTTATTTACGTATTGAAGACACTGATACAGAAAGAACTATTGATAATGGAATTAATACAATAATTAATGGTTTAAAGGAATATGGTGTTAGTTTTGATGAAGGCCCTTTAACAGAAAATACTTCATTTGGTAATTATGGACCTTATATTCAAAGTAAACGTAAGGAAATATATCAGGCTTTTGCCAAGCATTTAATTTTAGAGGGAAAAGCATATCCTTGTTTTTGTACTGAAGAAGAAATTGCTGATTTAAGAGAAACACAAGCTAAAAGAAAGCAGAGAATAGGTTACTATGGTAATTATGCAAAATGTCGTATGATTAGTGTGGAAGATGCTATAGAAAGAATAATAAATAATGAAGAATATGTTATTAGATTAAAGTCACCAGGTGATGCTGATAAGAATATTATTTGCCATGATGAAATTAGAGGAGATGTTGTTTTTCCAGAATATGATTTAGATATTCCTATTATAAAAAAAGATGGGTTACCAACATATCATTTTGCTCATTTAGTAGATGATTATTTAATGGGTACTACTCATGTTATAAGAGGTGTTGAGTGGTTATCATCAATGCCATTACATTTACAATTATTTGATATATTTGGTTTTGAGAGACCTAAATATGTACATATTTCTCCACTTAATAAGAAAGAGGGAAATATTGTAAGAAAAATAAGTAAAAGAAAAGATCCTGAATTTGCTATGAGTTATTATTATCAAAAGGGTATTCCTCTTCAAGCAGTACGTGAGTATTTGGCTATTATTACAAATAGTGACTATGAAGATTGGCATATGGCTAATCCAGATAAGAAAATAGAAGACTTTAATTTCCAGTTTAGTAAGATGAATAAGAGTGGTGCTCTTTATGATATGGAGAAATTAATTAATATATCTAAAAATTATATTAGTAGTCTTACGGCTTTGGAGGTGTATGATAAGTTATTGGAGTATACTAAGGAATTTGATTTAGAATTTAATGAATTATTAACTAAGTATAAGGATTATTCTATAGATATATTAAATATTGAGAGATGTCAAGAAAAGCCTAGAAAAGATTATGCTAGTTATAGTGATGTTAAGAGTCAGATATGGTATATGTATGATGAATATTTTAAAGATGTTAATTATGAATGGCAAAAAATTAATAATATAGATGAAATTAAGAAAATATTATCTACATATATAGATAAATATTATAATGAAAATTATAATAAAGAAGAATGGTTTGATAATATTAAATTATTATCTTTAGAATTGGGGTATGCTGCAAATATGAAGGATTATAAGAAGAATCCTGAGAATTATAAGGGTAATGTTGCTGATATATCTACTGTTATTAGAGTGGCATTAACTAGTAAGTATATGACTCCTGATTTATATGAGATTACAAGACTTTTAGGTCGCAATAGGGTAATAAATAGAATCAATAGTATTAAATATTAAGTACAACTTTTGTTGTGCTTTTTCGTTATATAAATAAAAAGAGCTGAAAAGCCAATGTTATTAACTTAAGAGATAGAATAAAATAATGAGTAAAAGAGGTAAAGATGAAGTATTCATATAAAAATATACATATTATAAAAGAATTATTAGAAAAAGAAAAGAACATGTAGAAAGAAGTTTTGCTGATTCAAAACAAAATCATGGATACAGATATGCTATGTATAAAGGGGTTGAAAAAAATCAAAATTATACATGTCTTATTTGTGCTGCCCAGAATATGAAAAACATAGCATTAAAAAAAGAAAAATATAGTAATAATAAACAAGGTAATATTACTATATCAACAAAAATTACAAATTTCATAAAAAAACTAATAAATTTTCATTTCAAAAATTTTTGTAAAACAAAATCTCTAGAAAAACTAGGGGTTTGTCTACACTCTGACTAACATTTTTGTTAGTAATTTATTTCTCTCAAAACTTTAAAAGTTCGAGTATCAATCAATTTTGTGCGAGGAAGAAAGCTATTTCAAACTTTTTTTGATAAAATAAGTAATCAATACAATATTTGTATCAATCTCTAATACTATTTTAACAATTAATCATTTTATTATTGATACTAATGTGATCTTATTGAATCTGTTGCAGAAATTGACTATCTAAGTTTTGTCAATACTAAATTTATAAAAATATTATACCACGACCAAAATCACGAAAATAGGCATTTTTTTAAAATTTTCGTGTATTATAGTGATATATGTGATAAAATGAATTTGTTAATTTATTTTGAATGTTGTATTATTTTTGCACATTGTATATAACATTCTTAATATTTTTGTTGAACACGCAGTTAGGCTTTCATAGTAATGTTTGCCTTCTGCTTTTTTTGTTAAATAATAATTATAAACGGGATGGTTAGGGCATTGATGTCCTAGCTTAACTATCATTTGACTAATATTAAATAATATCCATCTTGCATACTTATTACCTCGTTTTGATATTGTTCCATGAACATTAATGCTTTTCCTTGATTGTATAATTGTTGGATCTAAACCGCAAAAAGCAATTAATTGTTTATGGTCATTAAACTTAGTAATATCTCCAAGTTCTCCAAGTAATTCAGCTGTTAATACTTCTCCAATACCATAAAACGAATTGATAATATTAAAGTAAGGTAATTCTTTTGCTGTTTCAATCATCTTGTCTTTTAACTCATTTATTGTCTTAATGTTTTCTTGTAAAATACTTGCCATATCTGATAAGTTTTTAACAGAGGAAATGTTTTTATAAAATTTAAAGCTGTTTCTTCATAGATTCTACTGCCTTTGAATATTTCTTCAAACTCTGGAAAACAAATATTAATCAATCTCTTATATCTATTTTTACAACTAACATTTAACTGTGTTAGATAAAAATACTGTCTTGTTATTGCTTTTAAATTAGCATATAAATCTTTCTTTGATAAATCATGATATTCTACTTCACTAGCAAAAAATAACTTGGATAATCTCATACAATCTTTAGTATCCTTTTTTGTTTTTCTTAAAGCATCATAATTGTTTTTAGTAGTTAAACTATTGATTACCAAAGTATTAAAACCTTGTTCTTTAAAATACCTTTCTACTGGCAAATGGTAGATTCCTGTTGATTCCATAAATATTGTTAAATCTTCTAATTTAAAATTATTAATTTGATTTTTTAATTCATCAAATTCTTTTAAATTATGTTTAATTTCTTTTGGTTCAATTAATACTTCTCCATATTCTGTAGATAACATTACCATACTTTTACATTTTGCAACATCTACACTTAATACTACTCTCATTACTTACTCCTTTCTGAATTTAAGTCTTCTGTTTCCACCATTATTTCATCAAGCTTGTTATATAGATTCTTTGACCTCACTATCTTAAACTAAATTAATAATAGAAATAAAAGCTGAACTGTCAATTTGTTAGATTCTATGACCTCTGTAATTTGCTGTTCTCACTAAACTCTTGGTAAATAATTTAACATAAAAAAAATAAGATATAAATATTAAATTATTTACATCTTAAAGTATACTTGTAATTTATAGGTTCTCTTTATAGTCACTTATTCTACATTTTTAAGTGATTCTATCATATCTATCTTCTTTAGGTTATAATGTGTGATTATATTTATAATAACAGTAAATAATATGGTCATCAAAGCAGATATAATATAACTCAATATATCAACATGTCTAATAAACATAATATAATTTGGTTCACAAGTGGATATAATAAAGTGGCTTAAATAAGATCCAAAGAATAAACCTATGACAATTCCAATAATCGTTAATAGAATATTTTCTCTTGTAATATATCTATCTACTTCTTTATTATAAAATCCTAATACTTTTAAAGTTGCAATTTCTCTTTTTCTTTCACTAATATTGATATTGGATAGATTGTACAAAACAACAAATGCGAGTAATGCTGCTGCAATAATTAAAATTGCTACAATAGAATCAATCGAACTTAATATACTATTGATATTTTCTTTTATATCTTCATTATTTACAATAGAAGTTACTTCATTTTTACTGATATACTTCTCATCAAATTTATTACTATCATTTTTATCTAAATTGTCTAAATCTATTAGAAAGGAATTTATTTTATAATTTTTAAATGTATTTTCATAAGTGTTTTTATTTATATATAAATACTGGTTAATAAAATTTTTTATAACATGTTCTACTTTAAGTTCATATTTATTATTCTCATCATTAAACATTATAAGTTTATCTCCTACATCTATATTTAAAAGAGTTGCTGTTTTTTCACTTATAATTACTGAATTATCACTAGGAATTAAATTTGTATTATTTTTATCTTTAACACTATCTAAAGTTATTACTTCTTTTAATTCTTCATTATTATTTGCAACAATCATTGTTACTTCTTGCGTATTACCTTTATATTCCACTGTAATATTATTAATGTTGGTTTCTACTACCTTACGAACAGATGTATCATTTTCTATTTCTTGTTTTATCTTTTCATAATTTGTATTTTCTTTTAACATCACTATTTTTTCATAATTTAAAATATGTCCAAACTGATAATTCGTAACATCTTTTATTGAATCTTTTAACCCAAATCCTGCCAATATCAATGCAGTACAACCTGCAATTCCTAATATTGTTGTGATAACTCGACTTTTATACCTAAATATATTTCTGACTGTTATTTTATTAGAAAAATTTAATCTTTTCCAAATAAATGGAATATTCTCCAGTAAAATTTTCTTACCACTTTTAGGAGATTTAGGTCTCATTAGATTAGCAGGTACATTTTTTAGATTCTTTATACACACAAATATAGCAGTCCCACAAATACAAAAGACACATATTAAAAGACCGATAAAGTTAAAAAGATTATTTGCTTCATATATAAATTTGGGTATTAAAAATAATTTTTTATAAATATTCCAAATGACATAAGGAATCAAAACAGAGCCTATCGATATCCCCATGATGCCTCCAGTAATGGTTGCTAACAACGAAAATACAATATATTTAGATGTTATATGAAAATTATTGAATCCTAATGATTTTAAAGTACCATTTTCTGTTCGATCCTCTTCTATCATTCTCATCATGGAAATAAGACTAACTAAAATAGCTACACAAAAGAATATAATTGGAAAAACATCACCTAATTTATTTAGATTATCACTTGCATTTATAAGTTCATTATAAGAATCATTATCACTTCTATCAAATATGTACCATTTTGGTTTAATAAAATTACTTTCATATATTTGTATTCCATATTGCTTTGCTTCTAATATTTTTTCTCCATAAAGTTCGTTATATCTAGCATCTTGCCTTTCGTCTTTAATATCCTCTACATAATTCATTACATTTTTAACAGTATCCAAATACTCATCACTATTCGTTAACATTTCTTTGGCTTGTTTTACTGTAATATAAACATTCGTAAATCCTTCTTCCTTTATCACTTCTTCATTTACATAAGCATAATAATTTACTTTGCCATTTCCAAGTGTAGTTGTAGGTTTTTCAGTTGAAAAATACAATGGACTTAGAACTGTACCTACAATTTTCTTTTTTTCATTCATAATAGTAATGGTATCATTTATTTTTAAATCATTTTCATCTAAAACCAATCTATCAACAACGATTTCACTATTGTTGCTAGGAAATTTTCCATCACTCAAATAAACTGTGTTAATATTATCATTAAGTCCTATAAGTCTTAAAACAAACTCTCTATTGTCAATTTTTAAATAGGTATCTTTGGCGTATGTTCCTATTACTTGCTTTACATTCTCTATTTTTTTTAATGTTTCTATGTCTTTATTTGTTAATCCTAAATTAGAAATAACTTCAATGTCATATACATTATTTTCATCATAATAATTGTCTAATGTTTTTAACATATCTGGTCCGCAAGACTGAATACCTGCAAAAAAACCTACTCCCAGAAAAGCCATACAAAACAAAGAAAGAAATCTTTTATTGTTATCTTTTATTTTCTTAAAAATATGTTTTAATAATTTATTCTTCATCTTACCACTCAACATCTTCCACTCTTTTAGGATTTTTGTTTATGATAATGTCTTCAACACCGCCATTTTTAAACTTAATTATTTTATCAGCAATAGAAGAAATCGCAACATTATGAGTTATAATAATAACTGTCATTTTTTCTTTTCGACAAGTATCTTCTAACAATTTTAAAATTTGCTTCCCTGTTTTGTAATCTAAAGCACCTGTTGGCTCATCACACAAAAGCAATTTAGGATTTTTAGCAATTGCTCTAGCTATGGCAACTCTTTGTTGTTCACCACCAGATAGTTGAGCAGGAAAATTGTCTTTTCTTTTTCCTAATCCCACCTTATCTAAAATAGTATTAGGATCCAAATAATCTTTGCATAATTGAATTGCAAGTTCTACATTTTCTAATACAGTCATATTTTGAATAAGATTATAAAATTGAAAGACAAAACCGATATCATTTCTTCTGTATTTAATGAGTTCCTTATCTTTTAATTTGTCTATTCTAACTCCATCTACTATTACTTTACCATCAGTTAGAGTATCCATTCCTCCCAAAATATTAAGACAAGTTGTTTTTCCTGCTCCAGAAGGACCTAATATACAAACTAATTCCCCTTTTTCAATTTCAAATGAAGTATTTTTTAATGCTTTTATTTCAACACTACCCATTTGATAAACTTTATTCACTTTTTTAAATTCTATATAAGCCATATTTTCATCTCCTTAAAAATTAAATACTTTCTTAAATTCTTTTATAATATCTTCCTTACAAAAGATAAGTAAACCAACAAAAACTAGTAACCCTAATATTGTATAAATATAAGTTAAACTAGCATTATATTTATGGGCTAATTCTAAATCTTTTTAGTAGAAATATAATATTTCATATAATTAATGGTATTTTTCTTCTTTTCTATCTTTAGGAATTTTTGCTTTTACTTTTACTTTTGTGTAGTATTTATCAAAACTGTCCTCATTTTTTTTGAAAATAGAAGAATCAACCTCTAATTCTATATCTTCCACTTTTTCTTTTAAAATTAAATATTTATTTATTAGAAATTTAAAGAAAATCAAACTATCTCAACCATCTAACAAAATATGAAAAACTTCAAATTTTATCCTTTTTTATAATAACTTACTCTAAATAACACATCATCTTCATCTTTATATATTCTAGAACAAATGGGCTCATTTTCTTTTTAAACTTCAACACTTTTATTTGATGTTTCTAAATAATACCAAAATATTCTTTTTTTAAATGACAATTAAAATTTGAAAAATACTTTAGAATATCATTAAGAGCATGTTGTAATGTTTCTTTATCTATTACTTCTTTTAAACTAACTGAATATCTAAATACAACAGGTATTTTACTCTTGTTTGTGAAAAAATAAAATTTACCAACATTATCAAGAAAAACTCTTTTTATTCATTTAATATTATATTTATATTTATTGGCTATTATTTCAGTCAGTTTATTTATATCTTCTGAAGAAATTTTACTTAAAGTTTTATTTAATTCTTTTAATACATCACTACTTAATTTATCAATATATTTTTTGCCTATGGGTGTTAATTTAATATTAGTTTTTCTTCTATTGGTTTCATCTATATTTATAGTTATATGTTTTTTTTCATATAAAGAATTAAGAATTGATGTAATTCTTTGTTTACTTACACCTAATTTTTGACATAAATTGCTTGGCAAAATATCTGCATTTGCTAAACTAAGTTCTAATAATACTCTTTTTTCACCTTGAGCAAATTTAAAAAAGTTTTTCATTTTTTTATTATGAATATAAATTATATAATTCTTGTATAAATTCATTATTCATTATTTTAAATGTTTAATAGTACAACACTATTTATTATTTTACCAAAAATCATACACAAATACAATACTACAATGCAATCTTAAAACATTGCTTTAAATGAAAATTTAAAATGTACCACAAAAAACTAGATGGCTTAGCTAGTTTTTCAATTATCACTATCAAAAGAATTGTCTTTGATTTTAGATTGTTCACTAGATTTAAAATAATATGTTTTGCAAAGGTTTATTCAATATTAAAAAAATAAAATCATTGACATTATAAATATGTATATTTGCAATTATGTGTAAATGGTAAAATAAAACTACTTTCAATTTAATTTGTGAGTAGTATTTTTATTTAGCTCGAAAAGTTCGAGTAACAATCAATTTGGTGCCGAAAACAGGAATTGAACCCGCAACCTCCTGATTACGATTCAGATGCTCTACCGATTGAGCTATTTCGGCTTTTATGGTGCTGAATGATTGAATTGAACAATCCTCTGATGCTTACCATGCATCTGTTTTACCACTAAACTAAATCAGCATATGGTGACCCGTATGGGATTTGAACCCATGAATGTTACCTTGAGAGGGTAATGTGTTAACCGTTTCACCAACGGGCCATATATATCTTTTTTGAAGATATTATTATTTTAACACTATACATTTTTTTTTACAATACTTTTATTTAGATTTTTTGCCTCTTTACTTTTATTTGTTTTTATATTATACTTTGTTTATAAGGTAGGTATTATATGAGAGTTAAAAACATATATAAAATATTTTCTATTAGTGTTATTTTTGTAGCTTTAATTATTTCTATAATTGCTATGTCTACATATAGTTTAGATGAAGAATTGGAAGATAGTTTTACTGGTGCATTATTAATTGAAGATAAAAATGCTATTCCTTTTGTAGAATCTACTAAAGGAGTCGATATTTCTTCTTTTCCTTCTTCTAAGACATTAACAAAGCCAAATTATCGTAGTCAAACTACTGGTTCATGTTGGGCATATTCTGCAATGAATGCTTTGGAATCAACTTTATTAAATAAGTATAGTACTACATATAATTTGTCTAATAGTAAAAATATTGTTAATGTTTCACATGAGAGATTTTATTTGACTAAGGCTTTTAGTGGTAGTAATGCTAATGAATATGGCTTTATGACTCTTGGTAAAGGTGGATATGCTTTACATAGTATTTTGTATTTAACTGGAGGATATGGACCTATAGCACTTAATTCTAATTCTCCATTTAATGGGGAATATAGTAGTAATACATTAGTATCAAGAAACAATGTTCTTAATCAGAAAAAAATATATGATGTTACAGAAATACAAGTTATTGGTGGAGTTGATCCTGATAGTGATAGTGCTGTTTCAAATAAAATTAATGCAATTAAGTCTCTTATAAATGATGGAATAGGTGTTACTACTAATAGTAGAAGTTTGCGTTCTGGTTGTTCTTGTTTTAATACTGATACTAGAGCATCGTATTGTCCTAATTTAAATGGTAGTTATGGAAGTAATTGCAACTATCATGCTTCGTTGATTGTGGGATGGAATGATAATTATTCTAAGGATAATTTTGCAGAAGGATATAAGCCAGATAAAAATGGTGCTTGGATAATTAGAAATACGCATGGAAGTAGTGGTGAATATTATATTTCTTATTATGATCCATTTTTATTGAATAATGAAAATATGGCTATAACTTCAATTAAAAGTGTAGGATATGATCATATATATCAATATAATCCTTCAGGATGTAAAAGTTATCAATATGCTGGTGATTATTATTGTTATAGTTTAGGAAGTGTTCCATCTAAACAAGTTGTTAGTATTTTTGAAAAAAATGGTGAAGGAAATCAAAAATTAGATTCAGTTGGTTTTTATGTTCAATCTTCTAGTTCTAAGAGTGTTGAAGTTTATTTTTCGTCATCATCTAGTAATGATATTCCTTCTGATTTATTTGATAGTAATAATAAGATTTGTGAAAAGAATAATATTACAAATAATGGATATTATTCATGTGAATTATCTAATTCTAAGATAATTAGTCAACAATATTTCTTTATAGGACTAAAGGGAAATGGTCAAATATTTGCATTTCAAGGTAATGCTCATCCGACGTTATCTAATGATAAAGTAGGTATTTCTGCTGGAAAAAATTATTACCTTAATAATAGTACTTGGACTGATGCTTCTACATCTAATTCATCAACTATATTTGTTAAAGCATTTACGACTGATACGAATGATGAGCCTTCAATTATAGGTGTTGATTCTGTGACTATTAGCCCTAATGTTCTTAATTTGAAGGTAGGTGAGACATCAAGTTTAACTTATAATATTAGTCCTAGTAATGCTGATATTAAGAGTACTGTGTGGTCTAGTAGTAATACAGGTGTTGTTTCAGTAGATAAAGATGGAAAAGTAAGAGCAGTAGGAATAGGCATGGCAAATGTAGTTATTAAAGTAGTAGGTCAAGATAATAGTGAGGCTTTTGATTCAATAGTGGTTAATGTTATTAGTCGGTATACATCTGTTGATTCTGTTACTTTAGTTGATGTTAATAATAATTCTCTTTCTAATAGTATAAATTTAAATATTGGGGAAGAGGTTAGTATAAAATTTTTACTTAATCCTAGTAATGCTACTTTAAAAGAAGCAAATTGGACTAATTCTAATAGTAGTAAAGTTTCTATGAAAGATAGTGTTGGATATGCCCTTATTAAGGGGCTTGAAGTTGGTAGTTCTGATATTAAAATAACTGTAAAGGATTATGATGGAAATGTTAAAACTGATAGTGTTAAAGTAAATGTTATAAATTCTAATCAACCTGTGCTTGTTTCTTCTATTGCTTTATCACCAACTTCAGTTACTTTGAATCCTAATGGTACATATAAATTCAATGTTACGGTTAGTCCTAATAATGCTACTAATAAAGGGGTTATTTGGAGTAGTAACGATACTAATGTTGTTAGTGTAGATCAAAATGGTAACATTAAAGCATTAAAAGAAGGAACGGCTAAGATTAGAGTCACTGCTCAAGATGGAAGTGGTAAATATGTAGAGGCAAGTGTTACGGTAGAAAGTTCTAAACCTACAAATGTTTTGGTAACGGGTGTTTCTTTAAATGCTTCTACTGTTAAAATGTATGTTGGACAAAGTTATCAACTTATACATACTATTAAACCTAGTAATGCTACTAATAAAGGGGTTACTTGGAGTAGTAGTAATACTAATGTTGTTAGTGTTAGCAATGGTAAAATAGTTGGTAAGTCTTCTGGTAAGGCAAGGATTACTGTTACTACAAATGATGGTAGATATAGTGCATATACTGATGTTACTGTTATAAATAGGCCAAATTCTAGTTCAAGTTCTAACTCAAGTTCTAGTTCAAGTAGTGGAAGTAGTAGTAGTATTAGTTCTAGTATTGATATTGTTAAGGATATGATTGAATTAAATAAAGGTAGTGAGGAAAAACTAGAGTACAAGTTATCACAAGATTTGACTGATAGTATAATTATTTGGAAAAGTAGTAATACAGATGTTGCTGTGGTTAAGAATGGGATTGTTACTGCTATTTCAGATGGTGAAGCTACTATAACGGCTACTATAAATGGAAAGGATATTAAAGATACATGTAAGGTTATTGTTAAAAAATTAGATTTAACGGGAATAGTATTTGAAGATGAGTCTCTTAGTATAAGTGTTGGTAAAACTTTAAAATTAACTCTTAATGCTTTACCAAGTGGGGCAGATTTGCCTTCTTTGAAATGGGATGTTGATAATATAGAAATTTTATCAGTATCTGATGAAGGTGTTATTAAAGGAATTAATGTGGGTGAGGCTGTTGTTACTGCTAGTAGTATGGATGGAAAGTATAGTGCTAGTATTAATATTGTTGTTACGCCTTATGTTAGTGAACCTATAGAAATTAATGTAGAGGGGTATGATTTAAATTTTGATGAAAATACATATTCATATACGTTAAAAATAAAAAATGAGAAATCTTTAAAGATAACTAGTAATGTTAAAGATATATCAATAAAGGGAAATGATAAATTAGAAAATGGTAGTTTAATTACAATAACTGTTTTTAATGATGATGGTAGTAAAACTTATAATATAAAGATAGAGAAGTCTAAAAGTTATGTATATATATTTATAAGTGTTATATCTTTGTTATTAGTTATAAATATTATTAGAATTGTTTTGAAAAAGAAGAAAAATAATGAATAAATCTTCTTTTTTTCATATAATTTATTATGAGGTTAATGTTAAAAGGGTTTATTATTGGAATAGGTAAAATTGTTCCTGGGGTATCAGGAGCTATGCTTGCTATTACTTTAGGAGTATATGATAAGGCTATACAGGCTTTTACTGGTTTTACTAGTGATATAAAAAAGAATTTTAAATATTTATTATTATTAGGTATTGGGATAATATCTTCAATAATTGTTTTTAGTAAGATTATTAATTATTTTTATACTAATCATTATATTCCTACTATGTTATTTTTTATGGGGCTTATTATTGGGGGAATACCAGGATTAATTAATAAGACTAGTTATAATTATAGAAATATAATTATAACTAGTGTGTCTTTTCTGATTGTTACTATTTTTTCTTTTTCTTTTATTAATAATACATATATGTTAAAAGGTAATTTTGTTGATTATATTATTCTTTTTATAGGGGGTATAGCAGAAGCTTTTAGTTCTATTGTACCAGGCATATCAGGGACTGCTTTATTTATGGTTATGGGAATATATAATATAGTTATTGAGATGTTAGCTAATTTAACAAATGTTGTTTATGTAGCTGATAATTTTTTGTTGATTGTCTTTTTTGTTATTGGTTTATTTTTGGGTATTATTTTAATATCTATTGTAGTTAAATGGTTATTTTCTAAATATTCTTCGAAAACTTATTCGGCAATATTGGGTTTTTGTTTATCTAATATAGTTATTCTTTTTTTGAAAATAATTACTTATAGTCCTAGTTTATTTGGTTATTTAATAGGGATTCCTTTATCTTTGTTTGGATATTTTATAGGGAAATTGTGTAAGTAATTAGTAAAGTTTTTTAAAAAGTGTTTTCTTTAAATATAATTTTGATATAATTTATATGTAAAGGAAGTATGATGTGAGAGGAAAATTAATTGTTATTGAGGGAACAGATTGTTCTGGAAAAGAAACACAAACAAGATTATTAGTAGATAGACTTAATAGGGAAGGAATAAGAGCAGAAAGATTAGCTTATCCGGATTATGATACTCCTACGGGTAAGATAATTGGTGCTTGTTATTTGGGAAAGGAATATCTTTGTAAAAGCGAATTAAAAAGTGAAAAGGGATGGTTTTTGGAAGGGGCAGATAATGTTGATCCGTTAGTGTCTATTAATTTTTTTACAGCAGATAGACGTTATAATAAACCTAAGATAGATAAACTTTTAGATTCTGGTGTTAATGTTATATTAGATAGATATGTTGGTTCTAATATGGCTCATCAGGGAGGAATGTTAAAGACTAAGAGTGAAAGAAGAAAAATGTTTAAGAAAATAGAAACGTTAGAATATAAGATAAATGAATTGAATAGACCTGATGCTATTATGTTTTTATATGTTCCTTATGAGAATGCTTTAATTCTTAAAAAGAATAGGGAAGAGTCTCCTGATCAGTTGGAATCTTCTAGTATATATTTAAAGAATTCTGAGAGAACTTATTTAGAATTAGTGGATTTATATAAATATATTAAGATTGATTGTGTTAGTGATAATATAATGAGAAGTATTGAAGATATTAATGATGAATTATATGATAAAGTAAAAGAAGTAATTAATAGTTAGTTTCTATATATACTTCTTTTTTTATTATATAATTAATTTTATTTTTATTTAAAATATCTAAGTATTTTGTATCTATATCTATATTATATGTTATTTTTTCGTTATAACTTTTGTTTAAAATAGTTGTATCTTTTAAGAGATATTCTATTTTCTTAGTATCATTATAGTCAAAGGTTATATCTATATTATATCCTTTAGTTAATTTAACTTTATCTACAAGATTTAAACATGCTTTAACACTTTTACTATAGGCTCTAATTAGTCCACCACTTCCTAATTTAATTCCACCGAAGTATCTTACTACTATAGCTAATACATTATTTAGATTGTTTTTTTCTAATACATCTAACATAGGAATACCTGCTGTACCTGATGGCTCATTATCGTCACTAGATCTTTTAATATCTGATATGATATAAGCATAACAATAATGGGTAGCATCTTTGTATGTTTCTTTTACTTTATCTAAATAATAATTAATTTTATTGATATCATCAACTTTATATAGTAATGTTATAAATTTTGAATTTTTAATTATTAGTTCATTTATACTATTATTTTTTATAGAGTACATATTATCACCTTGAAATAATTATATATGATATTTATTTGGTTTACAAGAAATTAATATTGTGTTACTATTATTTTGGTGGTTATATATGGAATATAAATATAATAGTGATACTTTGATGCATGGTGTAGGATTTAATTTTAGTAAATTTGAGAGTGTTTTAAGTCATGGAATATTATCTTTAGAATGTGGTAAAGCTGAAAATGTAAGAATTAATAGAAGTTTTAAAGGCCGTAATAAAGATGATGAAATATCTATGGTTAGATATTTATATATAGATGCTTATGATGATTTTGATATTAAGTTATCTGATAAGGAAGGGGCTTATTATAGATATATATTAAATGGAATAAGTTTTATTGTGGAAGATGTTCAATTTGAAACACAGAATGCTCATAGGGTAGATGAGGTACTTGTTAAAAATAAAGTAGAATTAGATAAAATTAAAGGGATTCAGATATCAGATAAATATAAAGATGCTTTGCTTGAGGATTTATTTTATTTTCCAATGTCTAAATATTATGAAAATATAAAAAATATAAGTGAAGATTATATAAGATATATGGCAAGTTATGGATATGAAGTTAATATTAATGAATATAAAAATTTAATTAATGAATTAAGATATACTTATAATGCATTAATAGATGCTTCTAAAGAAGATATAGAAGATCTTGAAGATGATTATGAGGATGTTTTAGCAGATTTAAATGAATATATGGCACAAAATATTAGTGCTTGTTTTAGAAAGAAGTTAGGTTATGATATAACACTATATGATTTAGTAATATTTTTACGAAATAAGAATAAAGTTAATTTGCCAATATATATTATTCCTTATACAAGAGAAAAAGGGAAAGCAAAATGATAGATGAAAAATTAAAAACAACTCCTCATAAACCAGGTTGTTATTTGATGAAAGATAAAAATGGGTATATTATTTATGTTGGTAAAAGTAAAAATTTAAAAAATAGGTTAAGTTCTTACTTTAAATCTAGTCATATTGGTAAGACGGCTATGCTTGTTAAAGATATATATGATTTTGAATATATTCTTACTAGTAGTGAAGTAGAGTCTTTATTACTTGAAATTAATTTGATTAAAAAGTATACTCCTAAATATAATATTTTATATAAAGATGATAAATCTTATCCATATATAGAATTAACTAATGATAAGTATCCTAGATTATTAATTGTGAGACAGATAAATCCTAAGAGAGGAAAGAATAGGCGTTTATTTGGTCCTTATCCTAATATTTATGCTGCAAAGAAAACAGTAGAAATATTAAATAGAATATATCCTTTGAGGAAATGTAAGAATTTACCTAAGAAAGAATGTTTATATTATCATATTAATGAATGTATGGGATATTGTACTAATAAGGTTAGTTCAGAAGAAATAGATAAGATGAGGGGAGAGATAATTTCTTTCTTTAATGGTAATTCTACGATAGTTAGGAATAAGTTAGAAAAAAAGATGTATAAACATTCTTCTTTGTTGGAATTTGAAAAGGCTAAATATTATAAAGATTTATTGGATTATATAGATATTACTTTAGAACAACAAAAAGTAGATGGAATAGATAATTATAATCGTGATGTTATAGGTTATTATACGGATAATTATTATTTATCAATTAATATATTATTTATAAGAGGTGGTAAATTAATTGATAAGAAGTCTAATATATTTCCTATGATTGATACATTAGATAATGAGATAGAAACATATATATCTAATTTTTATATAGAGAATCCTACTAAGGTAAAGGAAGTTTTAACTCCTAGTATTGTAAATAATGAACTTTTGACAGAAACTTTTTCTTTTCCTTTTATTACTCCTTCTAGAGGGATTAAGAAGAAGTTATTGGATTTGGCTTATGAAAATGCTAGTGTTTATTATAATGAGCAGATTACTATTCTTGAAAATGATGAAGATAAAAGAAAGAATACTTTAAATGAATTAGCTAAGGTTCTTAATATTTCTAAGGTAGATAGAATTGAATTGTTTGATAATTCTAATTTGTTTGGTAATTTTAATGTTTCGGGGATGGTTGTTTTTATAGATGGAAAGAAAGCACCACAAGAATATAGAAAATATAAAATATCTGTAGATAAGAATGATGATTACAATACTATGAAGGAAGTTATTTATCGTAGATATTTTAGAGTACTTAAGGATGATTTGGTTCGTCCTGATTTGATAATTGTAGATGGTGGTGTTAATCAAATAAATGCTTGTAAAGATATTATTAGTAGTCTTGGTCTTGATATACCTATATGTGGACTTAAAAAAGATAATCATCATAGTACTAATACTTTAATTACAGAAGATTTAAAAGAAATAGATTTAAAGAAAGATAGTGATTTATTTTTGTTTTTAACTAAAATGCAAGATGAAGTACATAGATACACTATTAGTTATCATAAACAAATTAGAAGTAAGGGGGCACTTAGTAGTATTTTAGATAATATTCCTGGTATTGGTGAAGTTAGAAAGAAAAAAATATTAAAAAAATATAAGACGATAAGTGCTATTAAAGATGCTAGTATTTCTGAATTAGAAGAGATACTACCTCATGATGTTGCTAAAAACTTTTATGATTATATACAAAAAGAAGATGTTTAAAATCTTCTTTTTGTGATATTTTTTATAAAGGAATATATTTTTCTGTTTTAAAATTATATATTTTCTTTTACTAAATGACTAAAATTTTTGATTGCTTATATTAATTTTGGATGTTTAATGACAAAGTGAATAGTAGGATTTATATTTTTTGATATAGTTACATAATAATTATTTGTAATTGTAATGGTAATATTTGAAAATGTAATGTTATTGTTATAATTTAGTTGATAGTTATTATTCTTTTTAGTATAGTTTTTGGTTTGCTCTAGATGTTTTATATATTCTTCGTATGTATATGATATTTCTTTAGTATAAAACATATTATTTAATTGGAGACAAACGGGATTTTTTTCAAATTCTTTTTTATTAATTAAATATATATAGTCGTATATTTTATTGTTTTTTAATATATTTTCTATATAATTTTTTTCTTTATTTTTATATTTTATTATGTTGGTTATATCTTCTTTGGAAAGGTTATTTCTTTCAAGAATTTCTAAAAGAAGATTTTCTTTTATAGTAAACAATGGTAGGGAAGATAAAATTCTTTTTCTATTACACATATATAATGATCGTATAGTAAAACGGATAAATGTTTTTATGAGGTAGTTAATTATAGTGAACAAAATAAAACTATACCTACTACAATGAAAATAAATTTACTTTCAAAGTATTATGATGAAGTATTATCATTTACTTATGAATATGTCATTTTGAAAGATTATACATTAATTCCTATAAATGATATATTTGTATCAAGACCAAAAGAATATCAAACATACTTTTATGTTGATAGTTTTGATGAAAAGCCAGAATTATTTGAGGAATAAATATTTAACAAAAGAGTAAGGTTATTAATATAATCTTTTTCTTTTGTGTTAGTATATAAAATTGTCTTTTCAAAATTATTTTTTCATGCTATAATCAACATATAAGAGTGAAGGGAATGATACTATGATAGGTAAGACATTAAAAATGGTTAATAATGATTTATCTGGTGTTAGTGATACTAGGTATATTAATGTTTTTTGTTGTTTTAGGGATATGAGATATGGTAATGAATATATAATATATTGCTATGTAGGGGAATATGCTAATAATGTCTTATATTGTGGTTCTGTTCATTTTAAAGATAATTCTTTGGTAGTTTTTTCTATTAAGAAAGAAAATGAGAAGATAGTTTTAGATTTTATAAATAGATTATTAAGTAATAGTTATTCTTCTATGTATCAAATATTAGATATACGTAATATGTTAAAACTAGAAATAGTATCTTCTGATAGTTTGGAGATGGATCATACTGTTATAGAGAAATTGGATGTTTTATCTATACCTAATAAGAAGGAAGAAGAATTAGCAAAAGAAAGGGAAAAGAAACCTATATTTCTTTATGTTTTACTTGTGTTACTTATTATTTTGTTTTTAGGAGCTTTATATTTTTATTTTAATATGGATAAATATGAGAAAAAGGCAATAGTTTTAAATTGTACGACTAATTTATATAATGAGGATATTGATGTATGGTATACTAGTGATATGGTTATTAATTTTGAATTAGATGATGTTACTGTTAAGAATATTATGGAAGTTAATACTTATAATTTTACTATGGATGAATATAATGCTATTGTTAATTATGAAGATATAGAAGAGTTATTTATGGGTTATACTATTACTAATGATAAGGATAATTATAGGTTGATTCTTAAAAAAGATATAAGTACTATAATTAATACATATAGGGAAATAAGGGAGTTTTATGAGAAAAAGGGATATGTTTGTCAAGAGGGAAAGATTTGATAATGAAAGAAGTATATAATGTTTATTTGATTACTGGTAGTAATGATAGTGTTATTAGTAATACTGTTTCTGATATATTAAAACAAGTTAATTGTGATGATAATAATAAAATAATATATAATTTAAAGGAAAATACGATAAGTGATGTTATAGAAGAGGCTAATACGGTTAGTTTGTTTAGGAGTAATAAGGTTATTCTTATTTATTCTTCTAGTATAGATAAATTAGATGATGAAGAACTTATTATGTATTTAAATAATTATAATAAGGATGTTTATTTGATATTTATTGTAGAGAAGAGTGATGCTAGGAAGAAGATAGTTAAACTTATTAATGAGCAGGGTATTTCTATTGATTCTGATAATGTTGATAAGAGTTATAATAAGAATTATGTTGTTAGTTATTTAAAAGATAATGGTTATAAGATGAATAGTAATGTTATAGAATGTTTTTTATCTAGGATTAGTGATAATATAGATGATATTAGAAATGAATTGGATAAATTATTTATATATAAACTTGATGATAAGAATATTTCTTTGGATGATGTTAAGTTAATTACTTATGATAATACGGATAATATTATTTATGAATTTACTAATGCTTTGTTAGAGAAAGATGAGAATAAGGCTATTTCTATGTATCATAGTTTTATTGATAGTAATATGGCTATAGATTATATATTGGCTTCTATTTATAATTCGTATAGAACTTTATATCAAATTAAGGAATTAAATAAAAATAATTCTATTAGGGATATATCAAAAACTATAGGTAAGAAAGAATATTATGTAGAGAAGATGTTATATCGTAGTATGAATTATAATGATAATGAGTTACTTGATATAATTCATACTTTGGCTATGATAGATAAGAATTATAAATTGGGATTATGTAATCCGGTTATGGAAGTAGAACTGTTTATTCTTGGAAAATTAAATGTGTAAAGTACCAATAAAACTATTTACAAATAGTTTTTTTTGTTATAGAATATAATTGCAAGTGGCACAAAGTGGTAGAAAGTGGGGGATAATATGTTAATTGGAGAATATCATCATAATATTGATGAAAAGGGAAGATTAATTATACCAGCTAAGTATCGTGAAGAAATTGGTTCATCTTTTGTTGTCACTAAAGGCTTAGATGGGTGTCTCTATGTTTATTCTTTGCTTGAATGGGAAAGAATAACTTCTAAATTAAAAACTCTACCATTTACTAAGAAATCAGCTAGAACTTTTACAAGATTTTTATTATCGGGTGCTTCAATTTGCGAATTTGATAAACAAGGTAGAATAAATTTAGTTTCTTCTTTAACAGAATATGCGGGTTTAAAAAAAGAATGTGTTATCATTGGGGTAAATGATCGTCTAGAAATTTGGGATTTAGATAAGTTTAATAATCTGATGTCTGAGAATGAAAGTGAACTTGATAGTATTGCTGAAGGTTTATTTGAGGGGGATTTTGATTTTAATGCATAAGAGTGTATTACTTTTGGAAGTTATTAATTATTTAAATGTTAAAGAGGATGGAATTTATGTTGATGCTACTTTGGGTTATGGGGGGCATAGTTCTTTGATTTTAAAAAGTTTAAGAAGTGGGCATCTATACGCAATTGATCAGGATGAGATGGCTATAGAGAGTAGTCGTGAGAGGCTTAGTAAAGTTAGTGATAATTATACGATAATTAAAGCTAACTTTGCTAATATGAAAGATGAGTTAAATAAGAGGGGTATAACTAGTGTAGATGGAATATTATTTGATTTAGGTGTATCTAGTCCACAGCTTGATAATAGTGAAAGAGGATTTAGTTTTCATAATGATGCTATACTTGATATGCGAATGGATAGAGATAATGAATTAGATGCTAAGTATGTTGTTAATAATTATTCGTATGATGAATTAGTTAGGATACTAAGAGATTATGGTGAAGAGAAATATGCTAATAGTATAGCTAGAAATATTGTTTTGGAAAGAGAAAAGAAAGAAATAGTTACGACATTTGAACTTGTAGATATTATAAAGAGAAGTATGCCTCAAAGAGAATTAAAGGGGCATCATCCGGCAAGGAAGACATTTCAAGCTATACGAATAGAAGTAAATCATGAATTAGATGTTTTGAAGGTAGCTTTAGAGGATAGCATTGATTTACTTAAAGTTGGTGGAAGATTATGTGTTATAACTTTCCATTCTAAAGAAGATAAAATAGTGAAAGATATTTTTAAGAAGTATAGTGAAGTTAGTAATGAATTAAAAGGATTACCTTTTATACCTGAGGAGTATAGTCCTCGTATAAAGATAATAGAAAGTAATTTGACTCCTAGTCAAGAAGAATTGTTAGAAAATAATAGGGCTAGAAGTGCTAAACTTAGAGTAATAGAGAAAGTAAGGGAATGATATTATGACTAAAAAGAAGAATAATAGGGTGTCTAAGATAGAAAGATTTATGTATAAATCATTTATATTTATGTCATTGATTTTGGTTGTGGGTATTATTTTAACAAAAGCTACTTTGAGTCAAGTTAATTTAGAGGTACAAAAATTAAATAATAAAATAAAAAGTCAAAAAGAAGATAATCAAAGTTTAGTTATGAAGATTAATGAAATGGCATCATTAGGAAATATACAAAGTGTATCATCTGAAATGGGCTTAGCCTATAATAATGAAAATATAAAAACGAT
>OJAM01000290.1_pt1 | contig 23887 bp, 18 predicted proteins | sample 1589071 | NCBI WGS metagenome assembly OJAM01 (sample SAMN03283243) | human gut metagenome | biome: human-associated habitat; material: feces | host: Homo sapiens | place: Peru | collected 2012
ACCCCTTTTTCGAGGCAAAAAACCGCCCGAAAAGACTCGAATATACAAACTTGTTCAAAAATGTTTTGGTATATTTTTGCACCACTGTTCGAATGCCGAGTGCATCCGCTGTAAAAGAATTAATTTGAACATTTATGCTGCCGCAAATAAAAACGGTTTATCTTTCTGTATCTTTATGGTATAATGTTGCTGTTACTAAGGAATAGCGGTCAATATGCTGAAGTGTATTCGGCCGCATTCGAAATTGGAGGAAAAATTTGAATCTGTTTCTCAGCAAAATTCTCGCAGGATTTGTGATCGGTGCGGGAGCAATCATTCCCGGACTCAGTGGCGGAATTCTTGCCGTTTCGATGGGGTTGTATCAGCCGACGATTGAAGCAATCACCGGTTTTTTCAAAGCACCGAAAAAGAATTTTAATTTTCTGCTTCCGCTCGGCATCGGCGGCGTTATCGGTTTTGTGGTTTTCATGTTTTTGATCGACAGTCTGTTTGCAAAATATCAGACAGAAGTCGTCTGCCTTTTTATGGGGCTTGTAATCGGCAGTATCCCCTCTTTTCTGAAAGAAGCAAACGGTGACGAACCGTTTAAAAAAACTAATTGGCTCTATATTATCCTTGGCTTTGCGTTTGCAATAACACTTGTTTTGCTTGGATTTTTTACGGGTGAATCCGGTACCGGAGCAGCCGCGGCAAGCCGTGAACTTACTCCCCTGCTTGCTGCGCTTTGCGGCGGGATAATCATGATCGGCACCGTTCTTCCCGGCGTGAGTACATCGTTCATTCTTATAAACATGAACGTTTATAAGAGTTTCATGGAAGTATTCACCAAGTTTCTCAGCAATCCCGGGCAGAATATCGTCCTCGGCCTGTCCTCTATTGCCGGAATTCTTGTTGTTGCGATTCCGATGCTGCTGATTGTTCGGAAGGTGCTTAATCGTTTCCATCGTCAATCCTTCTATACACTGTTCGGCATACTGCTCGCAACAATTGTTGGTTGTGTGATACAGGAAGTTATGCGCAACCAAGCCGGCATCGGTTTCCTGAGGATTGTGGTTCTTGTTGTTCTTTTTGCCGGCGGTGTTGCAGCATCCTATGCTATGGACAGTGCAACGAAAAAACTCGAACTGCACGAGGAAACTGCCGAAAGATCGACTGCGGCTGAGTGAGTTTTTGCACTGTCCGCTCAGCACTCTGTATTTAAGTTTTGAGGTTCGAAAACAGACTTTACGTTTTCGAACCTCTTTTTATGTGTAAATTAACAAAACGCCGGTAGAACACATCAATGCATCCTGCCGACGTTAATCGTACACATATTGTTGACCGATACCGGCGGAAGCGTGTTCCTCCGCTGTCGGTTTTTGCTTTACGGGTTATTCATTCGTTCAGCTTTTCAACTGATTAATACATTCCTGCGCCGCCCATGGGAGGTTCGGGTGCTTCGGGCTTGGGAATATCGCAAACGATGCTTTCGGTGGTCAGAACCATTGCCGCAACGGAAGCAGCATTCTGGAGTGCGCTCCTTGTGACCTTGGTGGGATCGATAATGCCCTTTTCAACCATCATGCCGTATTCATTTTTCGCTGCATCGTAGCCATATCCGAGCTTGCCTGCACTGCGGACGTTTGCAACGATAACGCTGCCTTCAAGGCCCGCATTTGCACTGATCTGGCGGATGGGCTCTTCAAGAGCGCGGACGATAATTGCAACGCCGGTGCGGAAATCGCCTTCGTTCTTTGCCTCCAGCGCCTTAACCCTGTCGATAACGCTGAGAAGCGCAATGCCGCCGCCGGGCACGATGCCCTCTTCAACCGCAGCGCGGGTTGCGTTAAGAGCGTCCTCTATGCGCATTTTAATCTCCTTCATTTCGGGTTCGGTTGCAGCACCGACGGAAATGACGGCAACGCCGCCTGCAAGCTTTGCAAGGCGTTCCTGGAGTTTTTCTTTATCGTATTCGGAAGTGGTTTCCGCAATCTGAGCACGAATCTGCTTTACTCGTGCAGCAATAGCTTCCTGATTGCCTGCACCCTCGACAATGGTGGTGTTCTCTTTGTCGACACGAACCTGGCGTGCCCTGCCGAGCTGGTTAAGCGTGGTTTCTTTAAGATCCATTCCGAGTTCTTCGGAAATAACCTCACCGCCGGTAAGGGTTGCGATATCCTTGAGCATTTCCTTGCGCCTGTCACCGAAGCCGGGGGCTTTTACCGCAACGCAGGTGAAGATGCCGCGAAGCTTGTTCACAACGAGAGTTGCAAGCGCATCTCCCTCAACATCTTCCGCAATGATGAGCAGCTTTTTGCCCTGCTGTGCGATAGGTTCGAGAACGGGCAGAATCTCCTGGATGTTGCTGATTTTTTTCTCGGTAATCAGAATATAGGGGTCATCAAGAACAGCTTCCATCTTGTCGGAATCGGTTACCATGTATGCGGAAGCATAGCCTCTGTCAAACTGCATACCCTCAACAACGTTGAGTTCGGTTTTCATTGTTTTGCCTTCTTCGATGGTGATAACGCCGTCGTTGCCTACTTTTTCCATTGCATCGGAAATAAGTGCGCCGACCCTTTCATCGGAAGCGGAGATTGAGGCAACCTGTGCGATCTCCTGTTTGCCGGAAACGGGTTTGCTGATTTCCTTAAGGCCTGCAACAGCTTCTTCAACTGCTGCTTCAATGCCCTTGCGGAGAACCATGGGATTTGCACCTGCCGCAACGTTCTTCATGCCCTCGCGAACGATCGCCTGAGCAAGAATTGTTGCTGTTGTTGTGCCGTCGCCTGCAACGTCATTTGTTTTTGCAGCCACTTCGCGAACGAGCTGTGCACCCATGTTTTCGAACGGGTCTTCAAGCTCGATCTCTTTCGCAATGGTAACACCGTCATTTGTGATAAGCGGTGCGCCGTATTTCTTTTCAAGAACAACATTGCAGCCCTTGGGTCCGAGAGTGATTTTAACCGTATTTGCAAGAGTGTCAAGGCCCGCTTCAAGAGCGCGGCGTGCATCTTCTCCGTGTTTTATCTGTTTTGCCATAAAAAATACTTCCTTTCAGTAAAGTTTTAAAAGTTGCTGCGACCACTGAGCAGACAGAAACGGGTGCATCCCGAATCAAATTATGCTCAGCGTCTTGTCGTGTTACTCAACAACGGCAAGAATATCGCTCTGGCGAACGATGATGTATTCTTCGCCGTCAAGCTTGACTTCATTGCCCGCATACTTTGAATAGATAACTTTGTCGCCGACGTTTACGGACATCGTGACGTCCTTGCCGTCAACAACACCGCCGGGGCCGACTGCGATAACTTCCGCCATCTGGGGCTTTTCTTTTGCGTTTCCGGTAAGGATGAGCCCGCTCTTGGTGGTTTCTTCAACTTCGCAGCTCTTGATAACAACTCTGTCGAATAAAGGTCTGATTTTCATAACAATACCTCCTGTATGTGGATAACACTTCAGTTATGCTGATGCACCCGTATGTGTGAAACTAATTGTGCAAAAGCACTGCCCTGCCTCCGTTCCGACGCAGAAACCGTGCAGCAGTACGAAGTTTGATGCATACTTGATGCAATGCAATAACATTGTGTTGAAATCGAATTCAATGTCGGATGAGAATCACAGTCTGCCGTAAGGAAGCGCGGCACCCGGGATATTCCCCGAAGCTCGGGCTTTGCCTATGCCGCAGGATTGCTCACGCATTAAACCGATCGGTGTACATAATCATTATTACCGATAATTGGTATTATATTCAACTGCTCCGCATTGTCAAGCCCGGTCACGGGGTTGACGCAATATATAATCATTATCCGGGCATTTAGTGTTGCATTTTTTGAAAAATGGGAATATAATGACAGCATGTTGCCGGGCATCCGTTCCGATCAGCCGCATCGTTGTTTAAAATCAACATTGCAGGCGGCACGTCGGATCATGCGGCGGATACCCGTAAGCAGAGTACCATCAGATGAAGGAGGTTAAAGCATGAACAGGATTATCTCAGGAATCAACGGCTTCGGTGTATACCCGTTTTCCGTTTGTGCAGTCGGCCGCCTTCGGTGCATCAATGCCTGACTTTTGCTGCAAGAGCAAATAACAGGGGTTTGATGTTATCAGCCTTATCCGAGCCGCAAGCACGATTGCGGCTCGTTTTTTTGCCGCAATTGCTGCAAGTCAACGCTTTTTCGAAACTTGAAAACAGAAAAGAGCATTCGAACACACGCTTGCGCGTCGGCAGATACGGTTTTTGCCCATAGACCTTATCATTGCAATTCATATATTTAAGCGCAGCAGTTCACTTCGGCGAACAGCCCAAAGCCGATTTCCGTTACTCGGCCTTGTTTAATAAACGCAGGTTCGCACGCTCTTTTCAAAATCGAAATCTGCTTCAAAGCCGCTTTTCCGAAAAGGCATACCTTTAACCTTTTCCGGAACATGCTTTCGTTGCATTTCAAATTTATCAATGTTTATTTCGGCATGCACCGCAGTTCCGCTTTCTGCTCCGTGCGGAATTCATGTGTGCCGAACGAAAAAGCTCTTCACCCGCTGCGGCATCACAAGGCGCACATCCGAACCGGAACAGCGGCTGCATGTTTTCGATTCAACCGACAGTTTTGGAGGAACTATGGACAAAAAGACTAAGAAACAAAAAGAAAAGATCAAGCACCGCGCAATCAATTGGAAGCTTGTTTCGGAATTCTGCCGCGGCACGGCGGGGCATTTCATTCTCGGAACGCTCGGCATAGTTTTTGCGGCTCTGTCCGCATACTGCATACCGCTCATAACAAGCTTTACCATCGACTATGTTCTCATCGGCTATGCCGAAGAAGGGTACAGCGGCGGCATTGCGGTTGCCCCTTGGATCGAACGCCTTATAGATTCAATCGGCGGAATCCCTTTTCTTGAACAGCATCTCTATATCATGGGCATTGCTTTAATAGCTGCAACAGGTGTGAACGCACTTTCTGTTTATATTCGCAGAAGTCAGATTGCCTACGGCGCGGAAACAATGTCCTACAACATGCGCAACAGGCTCTATTCGCACCTCGCGAACGTGCCTTACGACTATTATAAGCATATTTCAAGCGGCGATATCATTCAGCGCTGCACATCTGATGTTGACACCATCCGCAGGTTTGTTACAAATCAGCTGCTTGAAATCATTCGCACAATCGTCATGATCGTTGCCGCTGCAATAATCATGTTCACGCTCAATCCGAAGCTTGCAGCTTTTTCCGTAATGATAATGCCGTTCCTTGCCGTTGCATCGTTCGTGTATTTCAAGTTTGTTAAGGATCAGTTCACTCTTTCGGACGAGGCCGAAGGCAAGCTTTCTGCCGTTATTCAAGAGAACGTTTCCGGAATGCGTGTTGTGCGTGCGTTCGGGCAGCAACGCAGCGAATTTGAAAACTTCACGGAGAAGAACGCTGATTTTCGCAAAAAGAACGATAAGCTTCTTATGATGCTTGCCTACTACTGGGGCTGCACTGACGGCTTTGGCTATCTGCAAATCGGCATCAGTCTTGTTGCAGGCATCATTTTAGCTCTCCGTAAAGAAATTTCGGTTGGTGAAATGCTTGTTTTCTCAAGCTACACATCAATGCTTGTCTGGCCCGTTCGTCAGCTTGGGCGAACCCTTGCCGACCTTGGCAAGGCAAGCGTCTCTCTCGGCAGAATCGACGAGATTCTTGAAGTCCCCACCGAAAAGGAACCCGGGAAAGCATTGACTCCGGAAATTCACGGCGACATTGAGTTCCGCCATGTTAATTTCGGCTACGAGGACGGACAGGAAGTCCTTAAGGACATCACCTTCACTGCAAAGCGCGGCGAAACCGTTGCTATTCTCGGCTCCACCGGTTCCGGCAAATCCAGCCTTGTGCAGCTGCTGCAAAGGCTGTACACATGCCGCAGCGGTGAAATTCTTATCGACGGCGTGAATATCAACGACATAGAGCGGCATCATCTGCGCCGCAATATCGGCATCGTTTTACAGGAACCCTTCCTTTACTCCAGAACGATCATGGAAAACGTTCGCATTGTCAACCCTGATGCTGCCGTTGAAGAAGTGTTTGACGCCACCCGCGTTGCATCGGTGCATGACGTTATTCAGAGTTTTGAAAACGGTTACGACACTGTCGTCGGCGAAAAGGGCGTTACATTGTCCGGAGGACAAAAGCAGCGCGTTGCAATTGCAAGAATGCTGATGCAGAAAGCCCCAATCATCGTGCTTGACGACTCGATGAGTGCGGTTGATACCGAAACCGATGCGGCAATCCGCGATGCACTGCATTCGCGCCGCAGCAGCTGCACAACATTCATCATTTCGCACCGTATCACAACGCTCTGCCGCGCAGACAAGATTCTTGTGCTTGAAGGCGGCAGGCTTGTGCAGACGGGAACACACGAGGAGCTGCTTAAGCAGGACGGACTGTATAAACGCATTGCGGATATTCAGAATCTGCTTGAAGATGAGCTCCGATCCGAACAGGAGGAAAACTAATGTCAGAAGAACTTACCACCACTGCTCTTAAAGAAGAGGAGTTTAATAAAAAAGTTGACATGAAGGTCTGGAAGCGGCTGCTTGCTTACGGACTGCGTCAAAAAAAACTGTTGATTCCGCTGATCGTGTTCATGTTCATAGTTGCGGCTATCGACCTTGTTTACCCGCAGCTGAGCAGATACGCAATCGACAGCATAATCATGCAGGGTGATATTAAGCGGCTCATTCCGTTCGCCGCAGTGTATTTTATTGTCATTGCGCTTCAATCCTTCGGGACTGTGATGTTTATTTCACGCGCCGGAAAGCTTGAAATGGCGATCGCTTATGATATTCGTCAGGACGCATTCAAAAAGCTTCAGGAGTTGTCATTCTCATACTATGACAAGACCGCAGTCGGCTACATCATGGCGCGAATGATCGGCGATATTCCCCGCCTCAGCGACATGATCGCATGGAGTCTTACGGATATTCTCTGGTCAGGCGGCTTTGTTATCGGCTGCACCGTCATGATGCTTTCAATGAATTGGAAGCTCGCCCTTCTCGTGCTCATTGTTGTTCCGCCGATTGCGATTCTGTGCGCATGGTTTCAAAAAAGAATTCTTCAGCAGCACCGAATCGTACGCAAACAGAATTCCCGCATTACAGGTGCATTCAACGAGGGCATTATGGGTGCGGTCACGACGAAAACGCTCGTTCGTGAAGAACGCAATTTTGAAGAGTTTAAAGCAGAATCCGGCAAAATGCGGAAAGCCTCGATCCGGGCTGCCGTGCTTTCGGCAATGTTTACCCCCATCGTTATGACTTTGGGTTCGGTAGGAACCGCTCTTGCGCTTTACGCCGGCGGGCGCACCGTTATCGCACCCACTGTTTTCGGTGCGGCAATGACCATCGGTGTGCTTTCAACCTTCATTTCGTACACCACCAACCTGTTTGACCCGATTCAGCAGCTTGCAGGTATATTCGCGGAAATGCAAAGTGCGCAGGCGAGTGCCGAACGCGTTGTTTCGCTGCTTGACACCGAAAGCGATATTACGGACACTCCGGAAGTTATTGAAAAATACGGTGACTGCATGAACCCCAAACGCGAAAACTGGGAGGACATCCGCGGCGATATTGAATTTCGCAATGTGAGTTTTGCATACAACGGCGGCGAAAAAGTGCTGAAAGATTTCAGTCTTGTGGTTAAACAGGGCGAGACCATCGCACTTGTCGGTGAAACAGGTGCCGGCAAGAGCACAATCGTGAACCTTGTTTGCAGGTTCTATGAACCGACCGAAGGGAGCATTCTTATTGACGGTACGGATTACCGCAAGCGCAGTCAACTCTGGCTTCAGGACAGGCTCGGCTATGTGCTGCAAACTCCGCACCTGTTCTCCGGAAGCATACGGGACAATATCCGTTACGGCAAAAAGGATGCAAGCGATGAAGAAGTCCGTGCTGCCGCAAAAACGGTTCATGCCGATGAATTCATTGAACAGCTCGAAAACGGCTATGATACCGAAGTCGGCGAAGGCGGCGCAAGGCTTTCGACAGGTCAGAAGCAGCTGATTTCATTCGCAAGGGTTATCCTTGCCGACCCGCGTATTTTTGTTCTTGATGAAGCAACGAGCTCCATCGATACCGAAACCGAAGTGCTTATACAGAGTGCGATCCGGACCGTTCTGAAAAACAGAACAAGCTTCATTGTTGCTCACAGGCTTTCCACAATCCGATCCGCGGACAGAATTCTTGTTATCCGCAACGGAAGAATCACCGAATCCGGCACGCATCGCGAACTGTTGAAACTCAAAGGTTATTACTATGATCTTTATACCACTCAGTTCACGGAAACAAGCACGGCGAGCCTGCTTAAATAAAGCACACGGCATTGCAGAACGGCTGCACTGCATGATATAATGGCTGCGGCGTAATCGCCGCACTGCATTTTCTCTTTGAGAAATCAAACCCTGCGGCGGTTTGCGCACGGCACAGAATGAACCCCGTTTCGGAGCATTTCATTCCCAAGCCGAGCCTGACCGCCGCTTTTTGACTGCTCGGCAGCGAAAGCGCACCGGTTGATCTTTGCGAACAGATTTTTAATTTCAGATTCAGATATTGAAAGGAATGCGAATTTTGGATTCAAACAATACATTTTCGAGCGAGACTTTATCCGATTTGTCCCATGACGCACAATGTCCGCACAAGATTTGCGGCGGCAGCGGCATCGAAAGCAAACTCCCTCACGCATTCATCAAAAGAATGCGCACCGATTTCGAAACCACGGCTGAGTATGAGCGTTTTATTGCCTGTTATTCGGATGCACCCGTCCGCGCAATGCGTATAAACACACTTAAAATCTCAAAGGAACGCTTTCTTGACCTTTGCCCGTGGCAAACCAAGCAATCGGAGCTGCTCAACGAAGGGTTGATACTTACCGAAAACCCGGAGCATATCGGAACGCATCCTTATCATATCGCCGGGCTCTTTTATATGCAGGAGCCCTCCGCCATGAGCGTTGTCGAAGCTGCCGAAATAGCTCCCGGAATGCGCGTGCTCGACCTTTGTGCCGCACCCGGAGGCAAAAGCGGAGGAATCGCCGCAAGGCTTTGCGGCCGCGGAATTCTTGTTTCAAACGAAATTATCCCGAATCGCGCAAAACTGCTTGCCCGCAACCTTGAGCGGCTCGGCATCGTGAATGCCGTTGTAACATCCGCTCACCCAGATGCCGTTGCGGAAGCCCTGCCGCAGTATTTCGATCGTGTTGTTGTTGACGCCCCCTGCTCCGGCGAAGGCATGTTCCGAAAAGATCCGACCGCAATTGCCGAATGGTCACCGGAACATGTTTCGGCATGTGCCAAGCGTCAGCAGCAAATTCTTGAAAGTGCATGCCGCTGCGTTGCGCCCGGCGGAAAGCTTATCTACTCCACATGTACATTCTCACGCGAGGAAAACGAAGATGTAATTGATGAGTTTTGCCGTATGCATCCGGAATTCACTGTTGAGATGCAGCACAGGCTTTATCCGCATACATGCTGCGGAGAAGGGCATTTTGCTGCAAGACTGCAAAGGAACCGCAGCAGCTTTCCCGACACTTCCGCATTAACGGCTTCCGCGGAATCTGCCTGCACCGCACAAAAAAAAGCAGGGACACGCAGCGGACGTGCAAAACGTTCCGACTGCATACCGGATGCTGTTGCCGTGCCGCGGATTAAGGATAAAGCCGAAATTGCGGCGCTTACAGAGTTCCTCAGGGATTCCTTTCTTGATTTCAGTGATGAATCAAGGTTAAATGAATTTCTTCATGAAATTCGCCGTATGTCTGACGGCAGAATTGTTTATGCACCGTTCACCTTTCATGAAAACCTGCTCAGGCTGCGCATACTGTCCTTCGGGGTTGAAGTCGGTGAATTGCTTAAAGGCAGGTTCAAACCCTGCCACTCGTTTTTTGTTGCGTGTCACGGGCTGCATTCCCGCAATGAAATTGATTTTCTGCCGGAATCGGATGAACTTCACCGATACCTTTCGGGCAACACTGTCCCCGTTCCTGTCAATATGCGCGGTTTTGCTGCGGTTTCCGTTGACGGCTGTACACTCGGTTTCGGCAAGGCTGTTGACGGCGTGCTTAAGAATCATTTTCCCAAAGGACTTGCGGTTGCCGCATTTCGTTGATGCAGCCGACGGAGCTTTTGACAGTCGATTGTTTTCTGTACGGATTTTTGTGCCGTGCGGCTATGTATTGACAACAAATTGATCGGATTATGTCCTTTTTTGTGTTGCATTCCGCACCCTGTTGTTATATAATTATCGCGTCGGGATATACCGGTTCGCAATACTGTTCAACTTATACGGAGGTAAAAATATGAGAAACGGAAATTCATCACTTATTCCTTCAATGAAGGCAAACACGCTGGCCTCGTTGGTTTATCTTTTCACTGCCGTGTTCGGCATTCTGAACGGCTTCTGGGGTTTTCTTGCCCTCGTAACGTTTGTCTGCGCTGTTGTGCTGATTTTCATTGAGAAGAACTCATTCGTGCGCAGAGCGTGTGTTCAGGTTATCTTTCTTCATATTGTCACGTTTGTGTCCTCGTTGATATTCGGAATTCTTCTCGGGAAGCTCGGATTCTTCAGAACCGTGCATTGGATCGTCTGCATAATTGTTGCGCTGTTCACGCTTTACTGCTCCTACCGCGCTGCAATGGGCAACAGATCGGATATTCCGTTTATCGGGAACATTGTTGATTCTGTTTGTTCCTCCTTGGGCATATAATTTGCCAAGGGCATTGTTCACGGGGGCGGCGATGGGCTCCACGGCGTTATGTTTTTGTTCGGCAAACCCGCAAAACAATGTATTTCCCGCATAAACGTATATAAATGATTTAATCGGCGCATTACTATGCAGGCACCGATTAAGCGTTTAATCAACACGTACACAAAAAACAAATAAGGAGGCTGCAAATGGCTTTTTTTGATAAAATCGGCGACAAGGCGAAGGGTCTTGTTGATTCCGCAAAAATAACATACAAGGTTTCTGAAGAAAAAAGCAAACTCTCAGAGCTTTATGAGCATCTCGGACTTTTGGTTTGGGAAGCACACCAAAACGATGCCGAACCACCGGCAGAACTTGTTCCCGTATTTGACAGGATACGCGAGATTCATGCTTCCATCGAAAAGCTTACAGCAGAGCTTTCGAGCGTTAAGTCCAAAATCAACACTAACACTAACGGCAACAGCGACAGCAACGGAGAATGTTGCTGCGGCTCGGATGATTCCTCCGCCGAGGATTCGTTCGACAATCGAAGCGGTGATGCCGCAAATGAGTATGAATGCAGCGGCGGCGATTTTCATGCCGCTGACGGCACAATTCAGTGCCCCGGCTGCGGCCGTCAGATTGATAAGCTTTCCGCTTTCTGCCCGTGCTGCGGCAATAAGCTTCCCGCCGACGACTACGCAAAACCCGATTGTTCGGCAAAGCGTTATTGCGCTGCATGCGGTTCCGAGTTGAATTCCGCTGCTGCATTTTGCCCGCACTGCGGAGCAAAAAATTGACGATTTTGATATATTGCCGCATTGCTGTTGACACGGCCTTATGCATCGGTTATAATTAAGTTTGTTTAATATTGCGTTGACGAAGAGGAGTAGCATTCTGTCGGCAAAAGAGATTTTTCCCCTTGGCTGAAAGGGAAAATTGCAGGGACAGTGTGTGAAGGTCGCTTCTGAGCATTCGGGGGTAGCAACCCGAACGGTACGCCCCGTTACGGCGATTCAAGTGGAACGCTTCGTTCGGCATTCTGCGCTGCGATTTTCTGTTTTTTGATGATTGCCCGCACCGACCGGCCGCTGTGTTCAACAAAGGTGGTACCGCGAGCGCACCTCTCGTCCTTTGAAGATGAGAGGTGCGATTTTATTTTTCGGAGGTACTTTAAATGTGCGATCATTGCAGCAATCAGGGCATTGAAAACGCAGCCGGAATTGCAGACACCGCAGCTGCACCCGATGAAATGCCCAAAACCTACGACCCTTCTTCGGTTGAAGAAAGGCTGTACAAAAAATGGGAAGAGCGCGGATATTTTCATTCCGAGCCGAATCCCGATAAACCACCTTACACCATTGTGATTCCCCCGCCCAACATCACGGGTCAGCTCCACATGGGACATGCACTTGATGAAACCATGCAGGACATACTGATTCGATACAAGCGTATGAGCGGTTTTGAAACACTCTGGCTGCCCGGCACGGATCATGCATCTATTGCAACCGAAGTTAAGGTTGTTAACAAGCTTGCGGCCGAAGGCATTTCAAAAACGGATATAGGCAGAGAGGGTTTTCTTGAACATGCTTGGGCATGGAAAAAAGAATACGGCGGACGCATAGTTACTCAGCTTCGCAAGCTCGGTTCTTCCTGCGATTGGGAGCGCGAACGCTTCACAATGGATGACGGATGCAGCAGAGCAGTTACGAAAGTTTTTGTTGATTTATATAAAAAAGGTCTGATTTACCGCGGCGATCGCATCGTCAACTGGTGTCCGCACTGCAAAACGGCGATTTCCAATGCGGAGGTTGATTTTGTTGAACAGCCCAGCAATCTTTGGCATGTTCGCTATGATGCGCCGGACGGCAGCTATTCCATCATCTGCGCAACGACCCGCCCGGAAACCATCCTCGGCGACACAGGCATAGCCGTTAACCCCAATGACCCGCGCTATACGGAAATTGTCGGCAAAACCGTTGTTGTGCCCATCATCGGCAGGGAAATTCCCATAGTTGCGGATGAATATGTTGAAACGGACTTCGGCACCGGTGCCGTTAAAATCACTCCGAGTCATGATCCGAACGATTTTGAAGTCGGTCAGCGCACGGGACTCCCCCGCATGTGTGTGTTCACGGAGGACGGGCATATCAACGAACTCGGCGGGAAATACGCCGGACTTACAACCAAGGAATGCCGCAAAATATTTGTTGAAGATCTCAGGCAATGCGGCGCACTGGTTAAAATCGAGCCCTACAGCCACAACGTCGGCACATGCTACCGCTGCGGCACAACTATCGAACCCATGGTCTCCAAGCAATGGTTCGTTGCCGTAAAGGATCTTGCGGAACCCGCCATTAAGGCGGTTGAAAGCGGACGAATTCGCTTTGTTCCCGAAAGATATGCTCAAACGTACTATAATTGGATGTATAACATCCGTGACTGGTGCATTTCCCGCCAGCTCTGGTGGGGACATCGCATTCCCGCTTATTATTGTGACTGCTGCGGAGAAACCATTGTTGAAGAAAACGCGCCCGAACGCTGCCCGAAATGCGGCAGTACAAACCTGCATCAGGATGTCGACGTTCTTGACACATGGTTCTCCTCGGGCATGTGGCCGTTCTCCACTCTCGGCTGGCCGGATAAAACCCCCGAGCTGAAGTATTATTACCCAACATCCACCCTTGCCACCGGTTATGACCTTATCTTCTTCTGGATTGCAAGAATGATAATGTTCGGATTGTACGTTATGGGCGATGTTCCGTTCGACACTGTCTATATCCACGGCATGGTTCGCGACGAGCAGGGACGAAAAATGAGCAAGTCCCTCGGCAACGGAATCGACCCGTTGGAAATAATCAAAGAGTACGGTGCCGATTCCCTGCGTTTCAGTCTGACTTCCGGCACTGCTGCGGGCACCGATATGCGCTATCAGCCCAAAAAGGTTGAGGCTGCACGCAATTTCTGCAACAAGGTTTATAACGCTTCCCGTTTCGTGATGATGAACCTCGGCGACGGTGAGCTGCATCCCGTTGACATGAGCATAACCGACATTGCGGATAAATGGATCCTGCATCGTCTGAACGAAGTTGCCGAAGCCGTGACGGCAAATCTCGACTCGTTTGATCTGAATCTTGCCGTTGACAAGATTTACAGCTTCATTTGGACGGAGTTCTGCGATTGGTACATCGAAATGGCGAAACCGCGCCTTTACGGCGAGGACGAAGCGCAAAAAGCAAATGTTCGCGCCATCCTTGTTCATGTACTCAAAAACAGCATGAAGCTGCTGCATCCGTTCATGCCTTTCATCACCGAGGATATTTACACCCGTCTGCCCGGCAGCGAGGAAACCATTATGCTCTCCGCATGGCCGAAGGCTGATGCTGCATTCAGCTTCCCCGCCGAAGCTGCCGCTGCCGACGGACTCATGGATATGGTTCGCGCAATCCGCAACGTTCGCGCAGAGATGAATGTTCCCCCGGCAAAACGTGCGCATGTAACGATCGTTACAAATGCAGCAAACGAAGCGGCATGCCGCGCGGCAGCACCGTATCTGAATAAGCTTGCCGGTGCAAGCACGGTTTCCGTACAGCTCGACAAGTCCGGCATTGACAGGAATGCAGTTTCGGTTGTTTCAACGCTCGGTGAGGCATTTATGCCGATGAATGAGCTTATTGATATTGCAAAGGAACTCGACCGCCTTGCAAAGGACAGGAAGCATTGGCAGAGCGAAGTTTCCCGCGCCGAAGGCAAGCTGAATAACCAAGGTTTCCTTGCCAAAGCGCCCGAAAAGGTTGTTGAGGAAGAACGTTCAAAGCTTGAAAAGGCAAAGGAAATGCTTGCAAAACTTGAAGCACGCATTGCCGAAATGCAGAGCATGTAATCTTGCCCTAAGCATTAAGCTTTTAACAGGCCATGACCGGGCATGATATCCCGTCAAACAGCATTCGCTTAACAACGCCGAAGGATTCCCGCACGGGGATCCTTCGGTACGCATAATCCGCAAATATATTGCAAAACACGCAAATGCTGAAAACCAATGTGTTTACAACGCTGATTTTTTATGCTATAATTAGGAATAGTGTGTACGCTTGTGCGCGTTTCGCTTCCGATTCCGTGCACAGCGCAGCCAGGATTGATAAACAAATGTTTAATTATTAATTACCACGAGAGGGGAAATAAACAACGATATGAAAAACTATCAAGCTGACAGCATCCGCAATATTGCCGTCCTCGGCCACGGCGGAGAAGGCAAAACCACTTTGACTGAAGCAATGCTTTTCAATGCAGGGCTTCTCGACCGCATGGGCAAGGTTGACGACGGCACGACCGTTTCCGACTATGACCCCGAAGAAACCAAAAGACACATTTCCATCAGCGCAGCTGTTGCTCCCTTTGAGTGGAACGGAACCAAAGTAAACCTTATTGACGCTCCCGGTTTCTTTGATTTCTATGGCGAAGTATACGAAGCAATGGCTCTTGCCGATTCCGCAATTATCGTTTGCAGCGCAGTTTCCGGTCCCGTTGTCGGCACCGAAAAAGCAATGGGCATGTGCAAAAAGGCAAATATGCCCCGCATGATCGTCATCAACCAGATGGATCGCGAAAACGCAAACTTTGACAAGGCAATCGAAGGCCTGCACGACAAGTTCGGCGTTACCTGCGTTCCCATTCAGCTCCCCATTATCGAAAAAGGCGCATATGTCGGTTACGTTGACCTGACCACCATGACCGCAAAGAGATTCGACGGCAAGGGCGAAAAGGAAATCGACATTCCCGCTTCTCTCGCAGGCCGTGCCGAAGAATTGCGCGAAGCTCTTATGGAAGCAGCCGCAGAAGGCGATGAAGAGCTCATGATGACCTATCTTGACACAATGGAACTCAGCCAGGAAGAGATCATTCGCGGTCTCAACCTCGGTATTGCAGAAGGTGCCGTAACTCCCGTTTGCTGCGTTTCCGCACTGCTCAACACCGGCGTTCACACCCTCATGAACAACCTTGTTCACTATATGCCCACAGCTGACAAGGCACCCATCCGCCCCGCTGTCAACGCCCGCACAGGCGAAGCCGTTGAAATCAAGCGCGACGGCAAGTTTGCCGCTCAGATCATGAAGACCGTTGCTGACCCCTTTGTCGGCAAGATCTCCATCATGAAGGTTTATGCAGGCTCCATTGACGCAACCTTTGCAGCATACAACCCCAACGCCGAAAAGAGTGAAAAATCCGGCGCGGTTTACATGATGCGCGGCAAGAACCTCATCAACGTTGACAAGCTCTGCGCAGGCGACATCGGCGCAATGGCAAAGCTTCAGTTCACAAACACCGGCGATACTCTGACCGACCCCGCAGAACCCGTCAAGTTCGCACCCATCGAGTTCCCCGCTCCCTGCATTTCTCTTGCAGTTTCCGCAAAGAAACAGGGCGAAGAAGATAAAGTCTTTGCAGGCATCAACCGCCTCACCGAAGAAGATCCCACCATGGAGATCGAGAAGAATGCAGAAACCGGCGATGTTCTTATCAAAGGTCTCGGCGAAATGCATATTGACGTTATCTGCGCAAAGCTCAAAAACAAATTCAAGGTTGAAGCAAGCCTTGCAGATCCCCGCATCCCCTACCGTGAGACTATCCGTACCATGGCAGAGGCTGAAGGTAAGCATAAAAAGCAGACCGGCGGTGCAGGTCAGTTCGGCGTTGTTCAGATGCGCTTCGAACCCTCCCCCACGGGTGAATTTGAATTTGTTAACGCAATCGTCGGCGGCGTAGTTCCCAAGGAATTCATCCCCGCAGTTGAAAAGGGTCTCCGTGAAGCAATGGTCAAGGGTGTTCTTGCAGGCTATCCCATGGTCGGCATTAAAGCTACTCTTTACGACGGCAAATACCATCCCGTTGACTCTAAGGAAGTTGCGTTCAAATCCGCAGCCCGCCTTTCCTACAAGGCTGCCTGTGCAAAAGCTTCCCCCGTGCTTATTGAACCGATCTATCGTTACGAAGTTCTCGTTCCCAACGAATACATGGGCGATATCATGGGCGATATGAGCCGCCGCCGCGGCCGTCTCATCGGCACCAACCCCACTTCCGAGGGTACCGTTGTTATCGCGGAAGCTCCCTTGAGCGAAATGTTCAAGTATGCAACCGACCTGCGCAGCATGACTCAGGGTCGCGGTTCCTTCACCAGTGAGTTTGTTCGCTATGAAGATGTTCCCGCAAACGTTGCTCAGAAGATTATCGAGTCCGCAAAGAAGGACGACGAGGACGACGAATAATTTTTCGTTGCAGGCTGATTTATGCTCAGCCGAATTTAAATCAGCTTAATCAGTAATTCAAACACAGGGACATTGCACACGCAATGTCCCTGCCTTTAAAAAAGAAAAGGAGCATGTTCTAAAAATGAAAAAAGCTCTCGTTGCGTATTTTTCCGCATCCGGCGTTACCGAACAGGTTGCCGAAGAGCTTGTAAACTGGGTAAAAAGCCTTGGAATTTAATGATGATCACTGCATTGCAAACCGGGAGCAAGGCTTTGCAATTGAAACCGAGCGTTTGATTCTTTATCCGACAGCAAATGAATCGATGGAGCTCCTTATTGCAGCGGAGCACGATGCGGAAATGAAGCAAGCCTACTCCGAAATGCTTCAGGGTTGTGTTCAAAACCCGAACGAGCGGATATGGTATGCGGTATGGTATATCGAGCTGAAAAACTCTCCGCGTACCGTTGTCGGGGATTTCTGTTTCAAAGGGTTGAATGCGGACGGAACGGTTGAAATCGGATACGGCCTGTATGACGGCTGCTGCGGACGCGGATACATGACCGAAGCTCTTGAAGCCGTCTGCAAATGGGCCGTTCTCCAACCGAATGTAAAGCGAATCGAAGCCGAAACTGCTCCGGAGAACAATGCTTCCCGGCGTGTACTGTTCCGCGTCGGCTTTATGCCGACGGGTGCCATCGGGGAAGAGGGTCCGCGGTTTGTTTTTTTGAGTACACCAAACAATTAAACCGTATACAATAAAGAGAGCATTGCTCAATGCGGCAGTGCTCCCTTTGTTTTTTCAGTGTTCAACAGCAAAAACGGCTGACACAGCTTCTGTTGTTTTTGAATTCATCTCAACCCGACGCGCCTGTAAACAAGATCCAACGTTTTTTCTGCGGCTTCGGAAGCGCGGCGTGCACCGTCCTTTGTTATGCGCTCAAGCTCTGCCTTGTCCGCCAGTATGCGCCTGTACTCTGTCTGCACGGGTTCGATCTCGGCAATAACCGCATCCGCAACGGCGGTTTTAAGCGTGCCGTAACCGCAGCCTTCAAATTCCGCAACGGTCTGTTCTATTGTTTTTCCTGTCATTGCACTGTAAATGGAAAGCAGGTTGTTCATGCCGGGGCGTCCTTCTTCATATGCAATTCGCCCTTCGCTGTCCGTAACTGCGCGCTTAAACTTCTTTGTTATCACCGCCGGTTCGTCGAGAATCGAAATATACGAATTCGGGTTAGTGTCCGATTTGCTCATTTTCTTTTCCGGATCGGTAAGGCTCATTACTCTGCCGCCCACTTTCGGAATGTACGGCTCGGGAAGTTTGAATGTTTCGCCGTAGGCATTGTTGAAGCGTGCGGCAATATCGCGTGTTATTTCAACATGCTGTTTCTGATCGTTTCCGACGGGAACCAGATCCGCCTGATAAAGCAGAATATCCCCCGCCATCAGCACCGGGTAGGTATACAAACCGGCATTGATATTGTCGGCATGCTTTGCACTCTTGTCCTTGAACTGAGTCATCCTGTTCAGCTCGCCCATATATGTGTTGCAGGCAAGCACCCAATTCATCTCGGCATGTTGATGCACATCACTCTGGATGAAAACGGGCGAAGTTGTCGGATCAACACCGCATGCAATAAGCAATGCGGCCATCCCGAAGGAACGCTCAAGCAGGAGCTTGGGATCCTGCCTGACGGTCAAAGCGTGCATATTGGCAACGCAATAATAGCAGAATTTGTCATCACTCTGAAGAAGCTTCCAATTGCGCAGCGCCCCGACGTAATTGCCCAAAGTTGGTATGCCACTCGGTTGAATGCCGCTCAGGATAATCTTTTTTTCCATGATTCCAATCCTCCTTGTTTTTATTTCTATAATTATACATAAACGGACGGTTATTGCAACCGCCCGTTTAAAATATATCATTCAGGCAAATCTGACTGCTCACATCGTTTACAAATGAAGCATATCTTATTTCTGCCCAAAAATCAGGCCGCTATTCGCAAAGGTCAGATGCCCATTTCTTCTTTGACTTCTTTGAAGCATTTCACAGCGAAATCGAGGTCTTCTTTTGTGTGACCTGCGGAAACCTGCGTGCGGATCCTCGCCTTGCCCATGGGAACAACGGGATAGCAGAAACCGACAACGTAAACGCCCTTTTCAAGCATTCGCCTTGCGAATTCCTGTGCTACCTTTGCATCATAGAGCATGACGGGAACGATGGGATGGGTGCTTTCGGGAACATCGAAACCAAGCTTACCGAGCTGCTCACGGAAATAACGTGTGTTCTCGTGAACCTTGTCACGGAGTGCAGTGGATTCGTTCAGCATATCGAATACCTTGATGGATGCTGCGCAAATTGCGGGTGAAAGCGTGTTGGAGAACAGATACGGACGGGACTTCTGACGAAGCATGTCAATAACCTCCTGACGAGCTGCCGTGTAACCGCCGCTTGCGCCGCCGAGTGCCTTGCCGAGGGTGCCGGTGATGATGTCAACACGACCCATAACGCCGCAATGTTCGTGAGTGCCCTTGCCGTGTTCGCCCATGAAGCCGACAGCATGGCTGTCATCAACCATTACAAGTGCGCCGTATTCATCCGCGAGATCGCAGATTGCGGGCAGGTTGGCAATGAAACCGTCCATGGAGAAAACGCCGTCGGTTGCAATAACCTTGATCCTGCAATCCTTTGCTGCTTCAAGCTGAGCCTTAAGGTCTTCCATGTTGTTGTTCTTATAGCGGAATCTCTTTGCTTTGCAAAGGCGAACGCCGTCAATGATGCTTGCATGGTTCAGCTCATCGGAAATGATCGCGTCTTCCGCACCGAGAAGAGTCTCGAACAGACCGCCGTTTGCATCGAAGCAGGAAGTGTACAAAATGCAGTCATCCATGCCGAGAAAATCTGCGATTTTGCGTTCGAGCTGCTTGTGAATCTGCTGAGTGCCGCAAATGAAGCGTACGGAGGAGAGACCGAAGCCCCACTCATCATAGCTTGCCTTTGCCGCTGCGATAACCTCGGGATTGTTGGAAAGGCCGAGGTAGTTGTTTGCGCACATGTTGAGAACGCCCTTTGCAACGGTAGTGTCGATGCGAGCCTTCTGAGGGGTTGTGATTATGCGCTCATCCTTGTAGGTGCCCGCTTCTTTGATGGAATCAAGTTCGCTGCGAAAGATTTCGTATGCTTTTTTCATTTTTTACCTCCGAAAAATCAGTTAAAACGTAAATATTGTCCGAATCGGCAATGCGGCGGTTACTTTGTCCAATCGAGAACAACCTTGCCGCTGCTGCCGCTGTTCATTGCTTCAAAACCCTTTTCAAAGTCACGATAGTTGAACCTGTGAGTTACCATCGGGGTGAGGTCAAGACCTGCCTGAACCATTGCGCCCATCTTGTACCATGTTTCGAACATTTTCCTGCCGTAAATGCCCTGAATATTGAGTCCCTTGAAGATTATCTCGTTCCAGTCAACAACAGTGCCGGGGCCGGCGATGCCGAGAAGAGCAACCTTGCCGCCGTTGCGCATGGAGTGGATGAGCTGGTTGAGCGCTCCGCCGTTGCCGCTCATTTCAAGTGCAACATCGAAACCTTCGACGATGCCGAGCTCCTTCATGACATCCTCGAGCTTTTCCTTTGCAACATTAACGGGACGATTTGCACCCATTTTGCGTGCAAGCTCAAGGCGGTATTCGTTTACATCGGTGATAACAACGTTGCGGGCGCCGTTGTGTTTGCAGATGCCGGCGGCCATCATGCCGATGGGACCTGCACCCGTAATCAGAACATCTTCACCGACGACGTCGAACATCAGTGCGGTGTGCGTTGCGTTGCCGTATGCGTCAAAGAACGAGATGAGATCATCGGGAATATCGTTTTTATCCATGGGAATAACGTTGGTTGCGGGAATGCAGAGATATTCTGCAAAAGCACCGTCACGATCAACGCCGACACCCTTGGTGTGTGCGCACCACTGTCCGTTGCCGCTGCGGCAGTTGCGGCAGTGACCGCAAACGATATGGCCTTCGCCGGAAACACGCTGGCCGACATAGAGTTCTTTTACGCCTTCGCCGAGCTGTGCAATTTCACCGACATATTCATGACCTATCGTCATTGCGGGATGGATATGCTGCTGTGCCCAGGGATCCCAGTTATATATATGAACATCCGTGCCGCAAATTGCGGTTTTGCGAATTTTGATGAGGACCTCGCCCATTTTGGGTTCGGGCACGGGAACCTGCATCAGTTTCAGACCTTTTCCTGCTTCTGTCTTTACAAGAGCATCCATCATTTTTGTCATTGTTTTTTCCTCCGAAATAGGATTAAAATTATTTGCCGAGCAGCTTTTCTGCGGCTGCGAGCTTTACGCATACACAAAGCACCTGCATCGCCTGTTCAAGTTCGTTAAGCGGCGGGAAACTCGGAGCAATCCTGAGGTTGCTGTTCGCAGGGTCATTTTTATAAGGATAGGTTGCGCCCGCATCGGTCATAACAACGCCTGCATTTCTGCAAAGTTCATGCACGCGCTTTGCACAGCCTTGCTGAACAAAAAGACTCACGAAATAGCCGCCCGTGGGCTTGTGCCAAGACGCAATGCCGAGCGGAGCAAGTTCTTCCTCGAGGCATTTGTTGACGATATCGAATTTGGGTTTCAAAATCGCGGCATGTTTTTTCATGTGTGCAAGCACACCGGCTGCATTTTTGAAATAAAGCACATGGCGAAGCTGATTCAGCTTGTCGAAGCTTATGACCTGTGCCGCCAAAAGCTTTTTCATATAAGCCATGTTTGTTTCGCTGCAGGCAAAACATGCAACCCCCGCACCCGGGAAAGTGATTTTTGACGTTGAGGCAAATTCAAAAACTCTGTCAGGATTGCCCGCTTTTTCACAAATTGCAAGCATGTTCGCGAATGGGACAAAATCGCCCTCAAATTCGTGTACACAATACGCATTGTCCCAAACAAGGGTGAAATCGGGAGCCGCAGTTTTCATCGAAGCAAGGCGTGCAATCGTTTCATCGGAATAGGTGATTCCGTCCGGGTTTGAATACTTCGGAACGCACCACATGCCCTTTACAGCCTCGTCATTGACAAGTTTTTCAACAAGATCCATATCCGGACCGCTTTCAAGCATCGGAACGGTTATAAGCTCCATGCCGAATGTTTCTGAAATTTTGAAATGGCGATCATAGCCGGGCGACGGGCAGAGGAATTTGACTTTTTCAAGCTTGCACCACGGCTTTTCCGAATGCAGCAGGCCGTGGGTATATGCCTTTGAAATAAGGTCGTACATCAATGTGAGGCTTGCATTTCCGCAGGCAAAGACCTGTTCGAAACGCACACCGAGCAATTCGGCGAAAAGTCGGCGGCATGCGGGCAGACCCATAAGCTCGCCGTAATTACGAGCTTCAACTCCGTCGGGCCTGGTGTCCGCAGGATCGATATACATGTTTAACAAGTCATCGGAAAGTGCAAGCTGCTCAAGCCCGGGCTTACCTCTTGACATGTTGAGGTTCAATCCCTGTGCCAAACAATTCTGATACTCGGCAAGCACTTCGGAATAGAACTCCTGAAGCTGCTGCTCGGTCATTTCATTCAGTTTCATAATCTCCCCCAAAAGGCGAATAAAAAGTTGATTTCAGAAGCCCGCAGCATCGTTCGGATTTCGGCAGCGTACATAAAACTGTCCGCCGCGCAAAAAGAGATACCCCGTTTCTGAATTTCGGCAATGCTTATCGTGCCGGGCGAATCGGCGGAAAATGAACGCCGCCAAACATCGCCATAATATGAATTATAGACCTATCCGCAAGCTAAGTCAACCTATATATTGAGTTTCCCGACAAAATTTTTCCCGAGTGCCTTGTTTTTCGCCGTCTTATTATACGGAAGTGAATCTGCGGAGAGTGTTTCCGTTTTCGGTATTGCTTTCACAGACAAAAATGATATAATTGATTTTGGAAAAGCTGATCCGAAGGCGCCGACGAAAATTTTTTTGCAGGATGCGTTAAGCTTAAGCCTTTATCAGCAAAACGGAAAGAAAAGGATCGGAACGGAAGAAATGAACGAAATAAAAAATACGAAATCAGATTTCGAACAAAAAATCGATAATCTCAAGCAGATGCTCCAAAGCAGCAGGCGCGTTGTTTTTCTCGGCGGAGCCGGTGTTTCAACAGAAAGCGGCATTTCGGATTTTCGCAGTGAAAACGGAATTTTTAAAGCCATTCAGCAATTCGGTTATCCTCCTGAAGAGCTGCTTTCGCATACATTTTTCGTACGCAAGCCCGATGTTTTCTTCAGATATTATAAAACGCTTCTTCTGACAACTGACGCAAAGCCGAATGCCGCGCATGCTGCACTTGCAAAACTTGAGGCGCAGGGCAAACTAACAGCCGTTGTAACTCAAAATATCGACGGGCTGCACCAGCTTGCAGGCAGCAAAAACGTTTATGAGCTTCACGGTTCAATTCATCGCAATCACTGTATGCGCTGCAACAGATTTTTTGATGCCGAATATGTAAAAAACCACAGCGGCATTCCGTACTGTCCCTGCGGCGGCATGATAAAACCCGATGTTGTGCTTTATGAAGAATCTCTCAATCCCGATGTTCTTGCGGGCGCAGTCGCGCATATATCCCGCGCCGATATGCTTATTGTCGGCGGCACATCGCTCCAAGTCTACCCCGCCGCCGGACTTATTAATTATTACTCCGGCAATAAACTCGTTTTGATTAACAGAACAGTCACTCCGTATGACAGCTATGCAAACCTTGTTATCAATGACTCGATAGGCAAAGTTCTTTCTGCGGCCGTTGAATGACGATAAATCCCGCAGCAATTCACGGACAGTGAAAAGACCCACCGCCTCGGTTTTGCGGCGGTGAACCGCCCCCTGTCAAGTAGACAGTGAAAAAAACAAAATAGTTTTGCGAGGAAATTCCACCCTGCTGCGCAGCAG
>OJAM01000291.1_pt1 | contig 23883 bp, 21 predicted proteins | sample 1589071 | NCBI WGS metagenome assembly OJAM01 (sample SAMN03283243) | human gut metagenome | biome: human-associated habitat; material: feces | host: Homo sapiens | place: Peru | collected 2012
GTGCTGTATTCAAAGCCTTGCAAGAAAGAAATCCTGGCGAAAATCGCCCTGCACTATCCGGAAGCAGAGCGGGAGACGGTTTGGGAACAGGTACAGCGGCAGTATGCGGACTTTCTCTCCGGCTGGCGCACGGATTTGGGCGGCAAACGGAACTTCCACAACGGCGTAGGCGGCACCTACGACTGCATCGCCATTATGAGCTAGCGGCGCTTTAGCGGGGGTCGCTACTCTTTTTATGCCTTGACCTTGCTCTCTCTCACGATCTGAGCGGCGGTTTCGGCGTCTTTCGCATTTGCTTCAATCAGCTTTGCGATGTTCTCTAAGAACTGATTGAGCTCTGCGGTAGTCATCTCGTCCATGTCCTCACTTCCTTTCGTAAGAGGTTCTCACCTCTGCCTTACATGCTTATAATGCACCTTTTTCGTGTACTTGTCAATAGGAAAAGTAAAAATAAATCGTGAATTTCTAAAAAAGTTTGATTGACATATAAATGAAAATGGTGTATATTAGGTGCGAGGTGATTGCAATGGCAATTTCAAAGAAAGTGAAAGCTCTGTTGCTGGAGATGGATAAGAAACAGTCCGACTTGATGGAAGTCCTGGATATGAGCAGTAAGCAGAGCCTCAGCAACAAATTCACGAATGAAAGATGGTCCGCTGAGGACCTTGTGAAGATAGCGGATTACTGCGGGTGCAAGCTGGCGTTCATCCTTCCGAGCGGGGAACGGATTGCCATTGACATCGAAGAGACTTAACACCCGGACACAGGTAAAATAAGAGCGCAGGGGATATACCTCTGCGCTCTTGCTTTGAGTGTTTGCCATCACTTATGTACCCTGTTTCCGGCTCTGGTGTTCTCAATCCTGGGGCTACTGTTGGGGATGCGGACGATAATTTCGTCCAGCTCGCAGTCCAATGCCTCGCAGATCAGATCGAGGTGTTCAAGGTTTACTCGTTCAGCCATTTCATGGTACAGCTCATTGATGGTAGTCGGTCGGATGCCGGTCTTTCTTGCAAGGTCGGCCTGTGTCCATCGAAGCTCGCCCAGCTTCCGGGACAGTAAAATCTTAATCATACGCGCGCCGCTCCTTTACGGTGATAATCTACCGCATATTTTAAGATTTGTGTGCAAAATGTTATATTATCACGATTTGCGTTATGGAGGGACACCAGATGCAAAAAATAGCGAGCAGAGACAAAACCGTCTCTACTCGCTATGCTTATTTCTGCCCGCATACATCCAGCGGGCTGAGCAGCACAAAGCCATCTTGAAGGAGGAAGATAGATACTTCCAAACCCTCGCTGGTTCGTACAACTCTCTTGTGGTGGACCTGAAGGGATTCGAACCCTCGACCTCTCGGATGCGAACCGAACGCTCTCCCAGCTGAGCTACAAGCCCGAATATGAAGTTGTATGGTTGCGGTATGTCAGGCTTGCTCTCCCAGCTGAGCTACAAGCCCGTATTCACTTGGTACCCTGCTATTATACACGTTTTCCGGAAAAATGCAAGAGGAATTTCTCCGTCCGCGCAGACATTAGCAAGAGAAAATGCAATTATTATATATTCGTATTTTACTTATGGTGAAAGTGTGGTATACTACTGAATGTTGTGCGGCTGCGGCCGCGCAGGAATAAATAAATGACAGGAGTGCTGTTGCTATGAGCAGAACGTTGGGAACCGTCGTCCGCGGCGTGCGTGCGCCTATTTTCCGCGAGGGTGATAATGTGGTGGACATCACCGTGTCCACCGTCCTGAACGCGTTGCAGGACAACGCCATCACCGCCCGTGACGGCGACGTGGTGGCCGTGACCGAATCCGTTGTGGCGCGCTGCCAGGGCAACTACGCCACCTGTGAGCAGATCGCCGCCGATGTGCGCGCCAAGACCGGCGGCAAGACCGTGGGCGTGGCGTTCCCCATCCTCAGCCGCAACCGCTTCTCCCTGCTGCTGCGGGGCATCGCGCTGGGCGCGGAGAAGGTGGTGCTGCTGCTGAGCTATCCCTCCGACGAGGTGGGCAACCATCTGGTGAGCCTTGACCAGCTGGACGAGGCGGGCATCGACCCGTGGCACGATGTGCTGTCTCTGGAGCAGTTCCGCGCCGCCTTCGGTCAGGTGGTGCATCCCTTTACCGGTGTGGACTATGTGGCCTATTACAAGTCCATTATCGAGGAGGCCGGCGCGCAGGCGGAGATCGTGTTCGCCAACCGCGTCACCGCCATTGTGCCCTACACCGACACGGTCATCACCTGCGACATCCACACCCGCCAGCGCAGCAAGCGGCTGCTGACCGCCGCCGGCGCCAGGGTGGTGCTGGGTCTGGACGACCTGCTGACCGCCCCCGTGGACGGCAGCGGCTGCAACCCCCAGTACGGTCTGCTGGGCAGCAACAAGGCCGACGACGACCGGGTAAAGCTGTTCCCCCGTGACGCCAAGGCGGTGGCCGAGGCCATCGGCAAGGCCATGAGCGAGGCCACCGGCAAGCGCATCGAGGCCATGGTCTACGGCGACGGCGCCTTCAAGGATCCCGCCGGCAAGATCTGGGAGCTGGCCGACCCGGTGGTAGCCCCCGGCTACACCGGCGGTCTGGTGGGAACGCCCAACGAGCTGAAGCTGAAGTATCTGGCGGACAAGGAGTTTGCCGATCTCAGCGGCGAGGCGCTGCAGAAGGCCATCTCCGAGAAGATCCGCGCCAAGGACGCCAAGCAGTCTCTGGTGGGCAATATGGTGTCCGAGGGCACCACGCCCCGGAACCTGACCGACCTGATCGGCTCCCTGTGCGACCTGACCAGCGGCAGCGGCGACAAGGGCACGCCCATCATCTACATTCAGGGCTATTTCGACAACTACACCAACGAATAAGCAACAGCAGTCCCCCGGCTTCCGCCGGGGGACTGCGCGGCAAAAAAGAGCACCCTCACGGGTGCTCTTTTTGCCGTTACAGGAGCCGCTCCCAGCGGGGCGTGCCCCAGCCGGCGGTGTCGAAATAGCGGCGCACCGCGCCGCACATGATCTGGAGCTTGGCGCGGATGTAGGGGGACTGGATCAGCAGCTCCGCCTCGTCATCGTGGGCCATAAAGAACTCCATGATGCGGGCGCGATCCTCCGTGGCCGCCACGCAGCTGTAGGTGTCCACGAAGCGGATGTCCTCCGGCGCACTGCTGTACAGCGTCCAGGGCTGGGCAGGATCCTGCATCGTGCCGTCGCCGTAATAGAGGAAGCCCTCCGGGTTCAGGCGGTTCCACTGGTCCCAGTCGAAGGCCGTGTAGTCGCGGGAGCGTATCTCGTTCTCCGTGGCGTGCCATATCTCGTGGCAGACGGTGCCCTCCCGCATGTAATCGGCCTGCACGTCCAGGGCGATGTACTGCCAGTCGGCGGAGTCGTAGGCGCAGCCCACCACGCCGTAGTCGCTGGCGATGTGCGCCACCAGCAGGAAGCACAGGCCACCCTCGCCCACGCTGTTGCGGAACTGGGCGAGGAAGCCCTGCGGGTACAGGGCGAAGGCGCGGCTCATGCTGTCCAGCATGGCGGAGATGCCCGCCAGCTCCGCATCCGCGCTCATGCTGTCCGACAGGGTGATATCCTTGTCGCACAGCGCCGCCGCCTCGCGGCACTGGGAGGACAGGAGGATGCGGACGCCGTAGGCGTCCTCCAGCGTGTCGGCCAGGCGGCGCACCTCTTGCAGGCTGTCGGCCACGTCTGCGCCGTTTACGGCGCTCCAGTAGGACTGCGCCAGCGCGTCGTCCACCGTCAGGGGCGAGGGGACGGGCGCGGCATCGGCCACCGGTGCGAAGGTCAGCTGCGCGGGATCCATGGCGTAGAGCCGGAAGGCGCCGTCCTGATACACCGCGCCCACCAGCAGCTGCGTCTCCGGCAGATAGCAGCAGGAGTACATCTCCCCGGCGATGCCCACATTCGGCAGGCTGCACGCCGCGATATGTGCGCCTGTGGCGTACAGCGCGGAGCGCCCCGTTGCCACGCCCACGAGGTAGGGGGCGCCGGGGAGGGCGTACAGGTCGCCGGCGGTATCCGTGAACAGGGACGCATCGGCGAAGAAGAACGTATCGCCGCTGCCGGTCAGGGCGGAATAGCCCATTTTGTCGTTGTCAAAGGCCAGCAGGGACATGGTATCCCCCGCCAGCGCCGCCTGATAGCGCTGGGCGCACAGCATGGACAGCTGCCCGGTGGTCACGTCCAGCAGGGCGGTGCCGCACTCGCTGCCGTAGGGCGACAGGAGGAACTGCACCGCCATGCGCCCGGCAGCCGCGTCAAAGGCGGTGATATCCAGTATCCGCAGGTCGCAGGACAGAGGCATGCGCTCCGGCTGCCCGCCGTCCACCTGCTGGCGGAAAAGCACACTGTCCCGCAGGAAGTAATATGTGCCGCCGTCAAGGGAGAAATAGCCGTCCACGTTCTCGGCCGCCGTCCATGTGCCCGTCTGCGCCAGACGGCTGCTGAGAAACTGCCAGGCGACGTTTTCCCGGTCGCACAGGGCGAAGCCGTCGGACAGGGACTGCTCCTTCAGATCCCACACGCCGTCCAGCACCGTCTCCTGCCGCACGGTGTCGGCATCGGCGGCCTGGTGACGCTGGCGCAGGAGCTGCTGAAATAGCTATTGTATCTCCTGCTCCAGACTGTCGAATGTCTCGGTGCTGAAAAATTCGCCCAGCGTGATGCCCAGTCCGTCACAGAGGATCTTGATGGTCAGCAGCTTGGGATTCTGACTCTTGCCGTACAGGATATTCTTTATGCTGGACGGCGGCAGACCGCTGAGCGCCGCCAGCCTGTTGATGCTGATATTCCGCTGTTCGCACAGCTGCAAAATGCGGTCACGCACCGCTGTGATGGTGTTCATGTGTCCCTCCGGGTATTTTTTCAACTTTTTTTATCAGAATACCCGAAAAGGCTTGCTTTTATAGGCTACGCGTGCTACTATATAGGCTATAGATAGTCTATCGCCCACCTGTGCCCTGCTGCCATCCCCCTCACGCCGTCCCCCTCGGCGTGCCGGCAGCAGGGCTTTTTTATAAGCGCCGCTCCCTGCGATCGTGGGCAAAAAAAGAGAGCCTTGCGGCTCTCTTTTTTACTATGCGGATTTACTTGATGGGCTCGCCGGCGGCTTCCTTGGCGGCGATCTCCTTCATGGCGTCCTTGTGGCTCAGGTTCACGCGACCCTTTTCGTCGATCTCCGTGACCTTGACCCACATCATGTCGCCGATCTTGCAGGCGTCCTCCACCTTCTCGATGCGCTTGTCAGCCAGCTTGGAGATGTGCACCAGACCGTCCTTGCCGGGCGCCAGCTCCACGAAGGCGCCGAAGGTCATCAGGCGCACCACGCGGCCGTAGTACAGCTGACCCACCTCGGGGACAAACACGATGTCGTCAATGCACTTCTTGGCCTTTTCGCAGCTCTCCGCGTCGGGGGAGGCGATGTGGATGGTGCCGTCGTCGTCGATGTCGATCTTGGCGCCGGACTCGGCCACGATCTTCTGGATGACGGAGCCGCCCTTGCCGATGACGTCGCGGATCTTGTCGGGGTCGATGTGCATGGTCAGCATCTTGGGCGCGTACTTGCTGACCTCGGCGCGAGGCTCGGCGATGCAGGGCAGCATCACCTGATCCAGGATCTGCACGCGTGCGTCGTAGGTGATGTCCAGCGCGTTCTTGATGATCTCCATGGTCAGACCGTCGTTCTTCAGGTCCATCTGGATGGCGGTGATGCCCTTCTTGGTGCCGGCCACCTTGAAGTCCATCTCGCCGTGGAAGTCCTCCACGCCCTGGATGTCGATGAAGGTGGTGAAGCTGCCGTCATCGTCCTGGATCAGGCCGCAGGAGATGCCAGCCACAGGGGCTTTGATGGGCACACCGGCGTCCATGAGGGCCAGGGTGCTGCCGCAGATGGAGCCCTGGGAGGTGGAGCCGTTGGAGGACACCACCTCGGACACCACGCGGATGGCGTAGGGGAACTCCTCCACCGGGGGGATCACGGGCAGCAGCGCACGCTCAGCCAGTGCGCCGTGGCCGATCTCGCGGCGGCCGGGGCTGCGGGCGGGCTTGGCCTCGCCCACGGAGTAGCCGGGGAAGTTGTAGTGGTGCATATAGCGCTTCTCCGTCTCCTCCCAGATGGTATCCAGCTTCTGGTTGGCGGACAGGGTGTCCAGCGTGGCCACGCTCAGCACCTGGGTCTGGCCGCGGGTGAACAGGCCGGAGCCGTGGACACGGGGCAGCACGCCCACCTCGGCGTCCAGCGGGCGGATCTCGTTCTTCTGGCGGCCATCCACGCGGTGACCCTCCAGCAGCCATGCCTTCACGATCTTCTTCTGGAACTTGTAGGTGATCTCGTCCAGATACTGATCCATGTTGGGATAATCCTCCAGGAACAGCTCGTGCCACTTCTCAATCAGCTGATTCCAGCGGGCCTCGCGGACGTTCTTGTCGTCGGTATCCATGGCGGCCTTGGCCTCGTCCATGAAGTCGGCAACGATCTTGTCGAAGAGCTCCTGATTGAAGTTTGCGTGGGGATAGTCAAACTTGGGCTTGCCGATCTCGGCGACCATGCGGTTGATCAGCTCGATCTGCTTCTGATTCTCGTTGTGCGCCAGCTCGATGGCACGGTACATCGTGTCGTTATCGACCTCGTTCGCGCCAGCCTCGATCATAACGACCTTCTTGCCGGTGGAGACGACGGTCACGTCAAGGTCGGAGACCTTGCGCTGCTCGCTCGTGGGGTTGAGGACCAGCTCGCCATTGACGAGACCGACCTTCAGCGCGCCGACGGGGCCGTTCCAGGGAATGTCGGAGATGGCGAGGGCGGCGGAGGTGCCGATGAGCGCGGCGATCTCGGGAGAGCAGTCGTGGTCGACCGCCATGACGGTCGCCATGATGGACACGTCGTTGCGGAAATCATAGGGGAAGAGCGGGCGGATGGGGCGGTCGATGACGCGGCTGGTCAGGATGCCCTTCTCGCCGGGGCGGCCCTCGCGGCGGTTGAAGCTGCCGGGGATGCGGCCGACGGAGTACATCTTCTCCTCAAAGTCGACGGAGAGGGGGAAGAAGTCGATGCCGTCGCGGGGACGGGCGGACGCGGTGGCGCAGACCAGCACGCGGGTGTCGCCGTAGCCGACCATGACGGCGGCGTTGGCGAGCTCGGCGAGCTTGCCGACCTCGAGGGTCAGCGGACGGCCGGCGAGCTCCATTTCATACTTGTGGTAGCCGGGAAATTGACGGTGGGTGATGATGGTGGACATGATCATACTCCTTTTCAGATTTTTGTCGGGAGCCTTGTCCGACCCTTTAGCACTTGAGCTCAGCCGCGAACGCGTCGCGGACAAGATCAACTGCTAAAATGCGGGCGTCGGCTCCCTGTTTTGCGGGCTTTTACGGGAAAATCAGGGGTGCAAGATAGCAAAACACGCGGGGAAAGAATATCCTTCCCCCGCGCATATTGACTCTTACTTACGGATGCCGAGCTTGGCGATGATGGCACGATAGCGCTCGATGTCCTTCTTCATGAGGTAGTCGAGCAGGCTGCGGCGCTTACCGATCATCTTGTACAGGCCGCGGCGGGAGTGGTTATCCTGCGCGTGGACCTTGAGGTGCTCGGTGAGCTGGTTGATGCGCTCGGTGAGAATGGCGATCTGGACCTCGGGAGAACCGGTGTCGCTCTCATGGGTGCGGTTGGCTTCGATAATGGCAGTCTTCTGGTCTTTGAGCATCATAGTTGTGTTTCCACCTTTCAAAAATATTCACCCTGAACTGAGCGGCGGGACAGGTGACGATCCGCGTCCTAAGTTCGGGTATGCTCCTCGCGCGCCTTCACGCGCTTTGATATCATACCACGGCTTTTTTTTATTGTAAAGGGAAATCTTCGAAAATATTCCGTGTTTTCTCCTCTTTTTTTGCTGGGGGAGCGAAAAGCGGGACGGACCGCATGGTCCGTCCCGCCGCAGGAGACCGGATGTTCGCTTATTCGAGCTTGCCTGCCTTCACGCCGTTGAAGTGCTCCTTCGTCAGCTTGATGACCACGGGGCTGAGGAGCAGCACCGCGATCAGGTTCGGGATCGCCATGAGGCCGTTGAGGGTATCGGAGATATCCCACACCAGCTTGAGATCGGCGGCGGAGCCGGCGATGACGACGAGGCAGAAGAGAACCTGATAGGGGCGGATGATCTTGCTGCCGAAGAGGAACTCCGCGCAGCGGGTGCCGTAGAGCGCCCAGCCGAGGATGGTGGAGGTGGCGAAGAGCAGCAGGCCGACGGCAAGGATCAGGGAGCCGAGCTTGTCGCCGAAGACGCTGGCGAAGCCCGCGACCGCGGTGGGCACGCCCGCGAGATCGTTGTTGCCGTAGTTGCCGGTGGCCGCGCCGGAGCAGAGGACGACGAGGGAGGTCAGGGTGCAGATGACGATGGTGTCCATAAAGACCTCGAAGATGCCGTAGAGGCCCTGCCGGACGGGGTTCTTCTCGGAGGTGGCGGCGTGCGCGATGGGCGCGGAGCCGAGACCGGCCTCATTGGAGAAGACGCCGCGGCCGACGCCCTTGGTGATGGCGAGCTTCATGGTCACGCCCACCGCGCCGCCGACGACGGCGGAGGGGTTGAACGCGCCCTGGAAGATGCTGGCAAACACGCCGGGGATCGTGCCCGCGTTGGCGATAACGACCACGAGTGCGCAGACGATGTAGATGGCCGCCATGCCGGGGACGAGCTTTTCGGTGACCTGACCGATGCGCTTGACGCCGCCGAGGAGCACGAGCGCCACGAAAATGGCGATCACAACGCCGGTGATGAGGCCGATGATCGTGTCAAACTCCTTGGCGTTCTCATGGAATGCGACCGCGACGGAGTTGACGGAGGAAGCGATGGAGTTGATCTGAGAGATGTTGCCGATGCCGAACGCGGCGAGCGCGCCGAACACGGAGAAGATGACGCCCAGCCACTTCCACTTGGGGCCAAGACCGTTCTTGATGTAGTACATCGGGCCGCCGCACCAGTCGCCCTTTTCGTTGCGCTCACGGTACTTGACCGCGAGGGTGACCTCGGAGAACTTGGTGACCATGCCGAAGAGAGCGGAGATCCACATCCAGAACACCGCGCCCGGGCCGCCGAGGATGATCGCGCCGGTGACGCCGGCGATGTTGCCCGTGCCGACCGTGGACGCCAGCGCCGTGGAGACCGCCTGCAGCGGCGTGATCTCGCCCTCGCCCGCTTCGGACTTCTGGAAGATCTTGCCGATGGTGTTCTTCCACCAGTAGCCGATCTTGGAGAACTGAATGAAGCCGACGCGGAAGCTCAGGTAAATGCCCGTGCCGACCAGCAGTGCCAGCATGATGGGTCCCCATACAAAGCCGTTTACCGCACTATTGATTTCTATGATCTTATCCATGTGATTTCCCCTCTCCTATTAAATTACATTGCTTTCAAAAGGGCATATTGGGTCTTCCCGCCCTTTCTCTACGGTATTAAGATAGCAGATTCCACGCGCAAAAGCAACCGTCCGACGGCACTTTCTCCATTTTTGTTAAATTGGTACTTTAAAATTATTAAATTTCGTCAATATGACGATTTGGTACAATAGATAAATTCTTAACGGGGCCTTATCGTTCTTCTGTGAGATTTCGCCAATTTCCGAAAAATACTTGACAGAACGACGCTCTCATGCTATCCTAACTGTACTAATACGCTTAATACAGTCAGGAGGGATGGCAGCATGGTTTCCTTCAGCGTTCTGACGGTTGGCGTAGGCGCGATCCTTGTGGTCCTGCTCGTCGCCGTCGTCGTACTTCTCAGCCGATAAGCAAACAGGAGGCACCGCTATGATCACCTTGAATTACCGCGACGCGCGCCCGATCTACGAGCAGGTGCGCGACGGGCTGCGCCGGCTGATCGTCTCCGGCGCGATCGCCGACGGGGAAAAGCTCCCCTCGGTGCGCGCGCTGGCCAGTCAGCTCGCCATCAACCCGAACACCATCCAGCGCGCGTACAGCGAGCTGGAATCGGAGGGCTACGCCGCGTCTGTCCCGGGAAAGGGCAGCTTTGCCGTGCGCCGCGAGCGCGCGGAGGACGACACCCGCCGCCTTGCGCTGACCGAGACCCTGCGCGAAACGCTGCGCGAGCTGCGTGCGCTCGGCATGAGCTGTGCCGAGCTGGACGCCATCTATCGGGAGGAGGAAGAGAAATGATCGAAATTCGTGACCTTGTCAAGACCTTTGACGGCTTTGCCGCGCTCGACGGCGCAAGCGTGAGCGTGCCGCAGGGCGCGATCTACGGCCTCGTGGGGCCGAACGGCGCGGGCAAATCCACGCTGCTGCGCCACCTGACCGGCGTATACCGGCAGGACAGCGGCAGCATCGCCGTGGACGGTGAGCAGGTGTGGGAGAATGTGGCGGTCAAGCGCCGCATCGCCTCCATCCCCGACGACTGGCACTATTTTATGCAGTCGAGCATCCGCGACATGATGAAATTTTACCGCGGCTTCTATCCGCAGTTCAACATGGAGCGCTACGAGAAGCTGCGCGGCGTCTTTTCGCTGGACGAAAAGCAGCTCATCCGCCGTCTTTCCAAGGGAATGCAGAAGCAGGCGGCGTTCTGGATCGCCATGTGCTGTATGCCGGACTATCTCATTCTGGATGAGCCGGTGGACGGCCTCGACCCCGTGATGCGCCGTCAGGTGTGGAGCCTTATCATGCAGGACGTCGCCGAGCGCGGCACGACGGTGCTCGTCTCCAGCCACAACCTGCGCGAGCTGGAGGACGTGTGCGACCACGTCGGCATCATGAATAAGGGAAAGGTCCTGCTCGAGCGCAGCCTTTCCGAGCTGCAGGAGAACACGGTCAAAATGCAGATCGTCTTCCGGGGCGAGGGCGCGCCGGAGCTCCCCGCGGGGCTGAACCTGCTGCACGAGAGCCATCTCGGGCGCGTGTTCACCATCATCTTCCGCGGCAGCACGCAGCAGATCACCGAGCGGCTCGCCGCCCTCGACCCCGTGTATATGGAGGCCGTGCCGCTGACGCTGGAGGAAATTTTCATCTATGAGCTGGGAGGTGCAGACTATGCAGTCCGTGACATCGTTCTTTGACCGCGCCCTTTTCCGCAGAGACCTGCAGCGCTTTTGGCCGCTGTGGTTCGGCTACACGCTCCTCTGGCTGCTGATCCTGCCGCTGACGCTGCTCAATCAGCTTGCGCAGGCGAGCTGGATCTCGCACGCGAGCTGGCACATCGCCAAGGAAATATCCCACGATGTGCTCGGCATCGGCGCCTACGGCGGCCTTGCGATGGCGGCGATATTCGGCATCTTCTTCGCCATGGCGATGTTCTCTTACCTCACCGCGCCCCGCGCGACGCAGGGCTTCCACTCCATGCCCGTGCGGCGCGAGACGCTGTATGCGACGAACTACCTCGCGGGGCTTGTGTGCATGGTCTCGTCGATCGTGCTCGCCTTCGCCCTCGCGGGTGTCACCGCCGCGCTCTTCGACGCACTGGACCTCGCCGCGTTCGGCACGGCTTGCCTTGCCGCCGTGCTCGCCGTGGTGTTCTTCTACTCCTTCGCCGTGCTGTGCATGATGTTCACCGGTCAAATTCTGGCCGCGCCCGTGTTCTACGGCATCCTCAATTTCCTTGCCGTGGGTATGGAATACCTCGTGCGCAATTTTGCCGGCACCTTCCTCTATGGATACAGCGGCTACATGGCGCCCGAGACCTTCACCATCCTCTCGCCCATCTGGAGGCTGGAGCAGGCGCTTTCCGTGAGATCGGCCCCCGATGTTGACCTCCTCCTCAGCGACGGCACGCGGCAGATCGTTTCGAGCGGCGGATATGTGCTCTACGGCATGGAGTGGCTCGGCATCTACGCCGCCGTCGGCGTCGTGTTTGCCCTGCTCGGGCTGCTGGTTTATCGGAAGCGCCCGAGCGAGGTCAGCGGCTCCATCGTCACCGTGGCATGGGCGCGCCCCGTGTTCAAATACGGCGTGGCGCTGTGCGCCGCCTTCTCTGTCGGTCAGCTCGTCTACTACCTTATCTTCGGCATAAACCTCACGAGCGGCGAATACTCCCTCGCCGGCACCATTGCCTGTATGCTCTTTGCGGGGCTGCTCGGCTACTTTGCCGCCGAGATGCTGCTGGAAAAGTGCTTCCGCGTGTGGCGCAAAGGCCGCGTCGGCGCGCTGGTGTTCTCCGCCGTGCTGGTGTGCTTCGGCGTCGGGATGTCGCTCGACCTCACAGGCTACGAGGGCTATACGCCCGACGCGGAGGAGGTGGAGTTCGTCTCCGTTTATCTCTCCTCGAACGGCGACTACCTCTCCTGCAAGCTCGACGAGCCGGAGAGCATTGAGCGCACCCTCGCCGCGCACCGCGCGATGATCGCCGACAAGGCGCGCCAGCTCAGCTACGCGCGGACCACCTATGAAACGCCCGCGGACACTCCGGTCGACAGCTATCTCTATTTCACCGTCACCTACGCGCTCACGGACGGGCGCGTCGTGCGCCGCAGCTACGTCGACTGCCGCGCCTTCTCCCGGGAGCTGAACGAGCCCGGCTCCGTCGCGCAGACGATGACGGCGCTGCTCAACTGTCCCGAGGCCGCACTCGACCGCGTGCTCGGCGAGCTGGCGGACGACAAGAGCAACGCCTATCTCACCGGCGGCTACTACGACGTCGTCAGCGACGGCGCCTACGGCGAGGACAACGGCGAGCTGACCGCCGCGCAGGCCAACACGCTCGTCTCCGCGCTGCGCCGCGACTACGAGGCGGGTCACGCCTCCAACGCCTCGCTCTTTGAGGACACGCTCTACAGCGGCAGCTTCTACGTTGAGCTGGAGCTGTGGTACAGCGTCCGGATGGACGAGAAACCGACCGACCGGTCGATCGACACGACCTCGAGCGGCAGCGTCTGTGCGATCGTCACGCCGGGCATGACCTGCACGCTCGAAGCGCTTGCCGGCATGGGCATTGAAACGCCCGCGACCGCGCGCGGCTTCTGACGCATGGCTGCACGAAAAAAGCGCAGCCGCGTCCGGCTGGAGCGGGCGGTCATCGCCGTACTCGTCCTCTGCATCGGCGCGGAGCTGGTCTACTGGTACCGCCACCGCGGCGTCCCCGGCGCGGATGTGTCCGCGCCGGAATGGGTGGAGCAGGACATCCTGCCGCTCAACCCATACTCCCGCCCCGGCACGCCGCTCGAGACGATCGACGGCGTGGTCGTCCACTACGTCGGAAACCCCGGCACCTCGGCGGCGGCAAACCGCAGCTTCTTCGCCAATCTCGCCGTCACGCATGAGACTTACGCCAGCGCGCACTTCGTCGTGGGGCTGGAGGGCGAGGTGCTTCAATGCGTCCCGCTCTCGGAGGTCGCCTACTGCTCCTCGCAGGCGAACGATCACACCGTTTCCATCGAGGTCTGCCACGCCGACGAGACGGGAAAGTTCTCCGCCGAGACGATGGCGAGCCTCCTGCGGCTGACGGCGTGGCTGTGCGAGGAATTCGATCTCGCTCCCGCCGACGTCATCCGCCACTACGACGTGACCGGCAAAATTTGTCCGAAATACTACGTCGACCATCCCGAGGCGTGGGAGGACTTCCGCTCCGCCCTCCGCGCGGTGCGCACACAGGAGAACCCTTCATGAAACATATCCCCAAAAAGCTGAGCGGCTTCGCGCTCAAATACATCGCCATGGTCTCCATGCTCTGCGACCATGCGAATATGCTCGTGATCCGGCGCGGCTTTTTCGCGCCGTTCCGCGGTGAGGACGGAAGCACGCTCATCCCGCAGAACGCGCCCGCATGGCTCGGCGCCGTGCAGGGCGTCTACCGCGTGTTTGATGTGCTGGGCCACCTCGCTTTTCCGCTCTATGTCTTCCTGCTCGCCGAGGGCTTCACGCACACACGGGACCGGAAGCGGTATTTCCTCACGCTGCTGGCCTTTGCCCTTATCAGCGAGCCGGTCTTCAACCTCGCGCACTATGAGCAGTGGACCGGTCCCGCGCTTCAAAACGTACTCTTTACGCTCTCGCTCTCCTGCCTGGAGCTATTCGTGCTCGCACGCATTGAGTCCGACGCGGCAGAGCGCGGGAAGCGGATAGCGCTGTACGTCCTGACCTGTCTCGTCTTCGGCGCGGCGGCGTTTGCCGTCCGCAGCGAATACGTCTTTCTCGGCACGCTCTCCGCCGCGCTTTTCTATCTGCTGCGCTCGGCGGGCGTATGGCGGCTCGCGGGACTGCTCCCGCTGCTCATCGCCTCGCCGTGGGTGCTGCTGTGCGCACCGCTCCTGCTGCTCTACAGCGGCGAGCGCGGGCGGCGCGGCGGAAAATATTTCTTTTACATTTTCTATCCCGCGCACTTTCTCCTTTTGCAGCTGCTCGGGAAATGGATCGCTACAGCCCTTGCATAAGGAAAGCGCGGAGCCTTCTGCTCCGCGCTTTTTCATCTTATTCCGACACCGGCTCGTACTCTCGCCCCGCGGCAAAGCGGGCGATCATCTCGCTCGTGAGGGCGACGCCGTTGTCACGATAGTCGCGGCGCAGCTCCTCGCGGCTGACCCACGCGCCGTCCGCCAGCTCGAAGTTGTCGAGATGGATGGTCTCGTCGCCATCCAGCTCGCACCAGTAGCCGAGCAGCAGCCCGCCGCCGGAGATGCCCCACGGCTGAGACTTATAGTAGCGCAGGTTTTTGACCTTGAGGCCGACCTCCTCCATCACCTCGCGGTGAACGGTCTGCTCGGCGGTCTCGCCGAACTCGGTAAAGCCCGCGATGAGCGCCGTGCGCGTCGCGCCGGGGCGGTTCGCGTACTGCGTGAGCAGCAGGTAGTCGCCGTGCGTCACCGCCACGATGACCGAGGGGTTGATGCGCGGGAAGATCATATTGCCGCACCTGGGGCAGTGCATCATGCGCTCGTTGACGTCGTGCTCGAGCGGCGTGCCGCAGCGGCCGCAGAACCTCGTGTCGCGGTACCAGCAGCACAGGTGCCACGCGCTGACCGCGGCGAAGGCGATCTCCTTCGGCTGCTCGGTGCGGAAAATATTGATGTCGCGGTAGGTCCAGCCGTCCGGCCCGCGCGGCGTTTCGTCGCGCAGGAGGTAGTATTCCCTGCCGTCCAGCTCAAAAAGATAGGTGAACCTCTCGTCGCCGTCGGGAAACATGGCGCGGCTCGGGAGCTTGAGTCCGTTGTCGTCGATGCGGCAGAGGAGGTTTCTCCCGCAGAACTGCACGACGGCGCTCGACCTTTTCGGCACGGCGTTCGGCTTCCATTCGTTGTATAAATGCTTCGGCTCGATATCGTGGATCATGGCGCAGCCTCCGGAATTTGTCGCTTTCGCGTATTTTTCGCCGATAGTATAGCCTATTTTTGCCGCTTCCGCAAGCATTTTCAGCCTTGACAAAGCGAAAGAATGCGGGTAGAATGACCGTAATATGTGGAATTGTGCAGATGAGGACAAGTAGCTCCCCGTCCGCCCGCAAAGAGAGCTGCCGGTCGGTGCGAGGCAGCGGGGCGCGGAGAGCGAATATCACCTCGGAGCAGGCGTCTGAAGCCGCAGTAGGACAGCCCGGGTGCGACCGTTACATCGCGGCATTTGAGCGGCTGCCGGAACGGCGGCAAGAAGAGTGGTACCGCAGAGTATGGTTATGCTTTGTCTCTTTTGTCGGGAGACAGAGCATTTTTATTTTGCAGCAAACAGAAAAATTCACATAAAGGAGACACGACATGGATTACAAAGCGACGCTGAATATGCCGAAGTCCGGCTTCCCGATGCGCGCGGGGCTTCCCAAGCGCGAGCCTGAGATGCTCAAGCATTGGGAGGAAATGGACCTCTACAACGTGATGCTCAAGAAGAACGAGGGCAAGCCCCGCTTCGCTCTGCACGACGGCCCTCCGTTCTCCAACGGCGGACTGCACATGGGCCACGCGCTCAACAAGTCCCTCAAGGACTTCATCACCCGCTCCTACGCGATGCGCGGCTACTACACGCCCTATATCCCCGGCTGGGACAACCACGGTATGCCCATTGAGAGCGCCATCATCAAGGAGCAGAAGCTCAACCGCAAGGCCATGAGCGTTGCGGACTTCCGCACCGCCTGCCACCAGTATGCCGACAAGTACATCGGCATCCAGATGGAGGGCTTCAAGCGCATCGGCGTGCTCGGCGACTGGGAGCACCCCTACAAGACCATGGATCCCGGCTTTGAGGCCGAGGAGGTCAAGGTCTTCGGCGCAATGTACAAGAAGGGCTACATCTACAAGGGCCTCAAGCCCGTGTACTGGTGCTATCACGACGAGACGGCGCTGGCCGAGGCGGAGATCGAATATCAGGACGACCCCTGCACGACCGTGTACGTCAAGTTCCCGATGCACGACGACCTCGGCAAGCTCAGCCATCTCGATAAGAGCAAGCTCAGTTTCGTCATTTGGACGACCACCATCTGGACGCTGCCCGGCAACCTCGCCATCGCGCTGCATCCCGACGAGAGCTACGCCATCGTCCGCAACGACGACAACGGCGAAATGTACATCGTCGCCGAGGCGCTCGTCGAGAAGGTCATGGCCGTTGGCAAGGTCGAGCACTACACCGTCGTCGAGACCCACCCCGGCAACTTCTATGAGAATATGCTCGCGCAGCATCCGTTCCTGCCCAAGACCAGCCGTCTGGTCCTCGCCGATTATGTCACGATGGATTCCGGTACGGGCTGCGTCCACACCGCCCCCGGCTTCGGCGCGGACGACTATCAGACCTGCCGCCGCTACGGCATGGATATGGTCGTGCCCGTCAACGATCAGGGCCGCCACACCGACTATGCCGGCAAGTATGAGGGAATGCTCGTGGAGGAGTCCAACCCCGTCATCCTCAACGATATGAAGGAGGCCGGCTCCCTCTTCGCTTCCGAGGAGATCGTGCACAGCTATCCGCATTGCTGGCGCTGCAAGAAGCCCATCATCTTCCGCGCCACCCCGCAGTGGTTCTGCTCCGTCGATTCCTTTAAGGACGAGGCCTGCGCCGCGTGCGACGACGTGCGCTGGGTCCCGGGCTGGGGCATCGACCGCATGAAGAGCATGATCCGTGAGCGCGCCGACTGGTGCATCAGCCGTCAGCGCCGCTGGGGTCTGCCCATTCCCGTGTTCTACTGCGCTGACTGCGGCAAGCCTGTCTGCACCGACGAGACCATCGAGGCCGTTTCCGCCCTCTTTGCCGAGAAAGGCTCCAACGCCTGGTTCGAGATGGACGCCGCCAACATTCTGCCCAAAGGCTTCGCCTGCCCGCACTGCGGCAAGAGCACCGGCTTCACCAAGGAGGAGGACACGCTCGACGGCTGGTTCGACTCCGGCTCCACGCACTTCGCCGCGATGAAGAAGGATCAGGGCTTCTGGCCCGCCACGATGTACCTCGAGGGCCTCGACCAGTACCGCGGCTGGTTCCAGTCCTCCCTGCTGACCGCCGTGGGCGCGTTCGGCGAGGGCGCTCCCTTCAAGGAGTGCGTCACCCACGGCTGGACCGTGGACGGCGAGGGCCGCGCGATGCACAAGAGCCTCGGCAACGGCGTCGATCCCGCCGACATTTTCAACGAGAACGGTGCGGACATTCTGCGTCTGTGGGCGGCGAGCGCCGACTATCACGCGGATGTGCGCTGCTCCAAGGCCATCTTCCAGCAGCTCAGCCAGAACTATCTCAAGTTCCGCAACACCTGCAAGTTCATGCTCGATAACCTGGTGGACTTTGACCCCGCGCACCTCACCAAGGCCGAGGATATGCCGGTGCTCGACCGCTGGCTCATCACCAAGCTCAACGAGCTGATCGAAAAGGTCGAGCAGTCCTACAACGACTACGAGTTCCACATCATCACCCACGCGGTCAACGATTTCTGCGTCACCACGCTCTCGAGCTTCTACCTCGATATTGTGAAGGACCGCCTGTACTGCGAGGCGGCGGACTCCGCCGAGCGCCGCAGCGCCCAGACCGCGCTCTACCTCACGCTCTCGACCCTTGCCAAGCTCTTCGCGCCCATCCTCGCCTTCACCTGCGATGAGATCTGGCTCGCCATGCCGCACACCGCCGAGGACGACGCGCGCAACGTGGTGCTCAACGACATGAACAAGCCCTTCACCGCCTACGCGCTCGACGCCGAGACCATGGCGCGCTGGGAGCACATCATCGAGGTCCGCACCGCCGTCAACGGCGCGCTCGAGGAGGCCCGCGCGGCGAAGGTCATCGGCAAGAGCCTGGAGGCCGACGTGCATCTGACCGTGCCCGAGGGCGATGTGTTCCTCGCGGACGAGAACCCCGCGGCGCTCGCCGACCTGTTCATTGTCTCCAAGGTCGAGCTGACCGTCGGCCGCGAGCTTGCCGTCAAGGTCGAAAACGCCGCCGGCACGAAGTGCCCGCGCTGCTGGAAGCACTCCCTCACGCCCAACGCCGAGGGGCTGTGCCCGCGCTGCGCCGAGGTCGTGCGCCATCTGCCCGACCTGCTGTAAGCGAAATATTGTGTGATAAGGAGAAGATTCGCATGACAAGAAGCGAATGGAAGGCAGCCGCCCGCGCCCGGCTCGGCGGCGGCATCTTCAAGGATCAATGGCTCATGGGCGTGGTGTTCTGTCTGGTGGTCTCCGCCATCGTCGGCGCCGCCGGCAGCATTCTCCCCGGCGTCGGCGCGCTCGTCGTCACCGGCCCGATGCTCTACGCGCAGAAATATGCCTTCCTCGCGCAGGCGCGCGAGGGTCGAGGCATTGACCTCAACGATCTGTTCCGCGGCTTTCGGGACGATTTCGGCGGTACGCTGCTCATCAGTCTGCTCTCCGGGCTCTTTATCTTCCTGTGGAGCCTGCTGCTTTTCATCCCCGGCATCGTCAAGGCCTACGCCTACTCCATGGTCTACTACGTCAAGGCCGACCACCCCGAATACGGCTGGAGGGAATGTCTGGACGAGAGCCAGCGCCTGATGACCGGTCACAAGTGGGAGAAGTTCGTGCTCGATCTGAGCTTTATCGGCTGGGGCATTGTCGGCTCGCTGTGCCTTGGCGTCGGCACGCTGTGGGTCATGACCTACATGGCGGCGACCGAAGCGCAATACTACGAGTACCTGACCTCCGGCAGGACCTCCCCCGAATTTTAAGGCAGCGTCAGGCGGTCCTGCGGGGCCGCCTGACCGTCTTTTTCCCTGCGCCTGTTTACATTTCCAAGAAAGGATACCCCTATGGAGCTGCAATACTCTACCCGCGATCTCGCCCGCGCCGCCGTCATTGCCGCCGCCTACGCGGCGCTCGCGTGGATCTCCAATTTCTTCGGTCTCGCCTTTCCCGCGATCCAGTTCCGCCTGAGCGAGGCTCTGTGCGTGCTGCCCTGCCGCGACCGCAAGGCGGCGATCCCCGGTCTTGCCGTGGGCTGCCTGATCACCAACCTGCTCAGTCCCTACGGCCTGCTCGATCTGGTCGTCGGCACGCTCGCCACGCTGCTCGCCGCCGTGTGGTCGGGCCGCTGCCGCAGCGCATGGACCGCCGCCGTGCCGCCGGTGGTATGCAACATGGTCCTTGTCGGCGCGATGCTCGCGTGGGAAAGCACGGGCTTCTCCGCCGCGTTCGCGGGGCTGTTCGCCTACAACGCGCTGACGGTCGGCATCGGCGAGGCCGCCGTGTGCTTCCTGCTCGGCGTACCGCTGCTGCGCGCGCTGGAAAAGCGCGCCATCGCGTAAGAATACCTCAGAAAAACGGCGTTATTTGCGCGGAGCCCGCGCAAATAACGCCGTACCTCTTGCAAAAATGTCCTCAAATGTGCTAAACTAAAGAGAATTTATGCCCCGCTTTCATTCGGCGCGGGCAGGAAAAGAGGAAGATACCCATGGAACAGAAACGATTCTATATCACCACGCCCATTTACTACCCGTCGGACAAGCTGCACATCGGCCACACCTACTGCACGGTGGCGACCGACGCGATGGCGCGCTACAAGCGCCTGACCGGCTACGACGTGATGTTCCTGACCGGAACGGACGAGCACGGTCAGAAGATCGAGGACAAGGCCAAGGCCGCGGGCGTGACCCCGCAGCAGTTCGTGGACAACATCGTCTGCGGCGAGAAGGGCATCCTCGATCTGTGGAAGCTGATGAACATCTCCAACGACCGCTTCATCCGCACCACCGACGATTACCACGTCGAGGCCATCCAGAAGATCTTCAGGAAGATGCACGACAACGGCGACATCTACAAGGGCAAGTACGTCGGCAAATACTGCAAGCCCTGCGAGAGCTTCTGGACGGAGAGCCAGCTCGTGGACGGCAAGTGCCCCGACTGCGGGCGTGAGGTGGAGGACGCCGAGGAGGAGGCCTACTTCTTCAAGCTGAGCAAGTACGCCGACCGCGTGCAGCACCTGCTCGAGGACACGGATTTCCTCCAGCCCGCCAGCCGCGTGAACGAGATGGTGAACAACTTCATCAAGCCCGGCCTTGAGGATCTGTGCGTTTCCCGCACGAGCTTCACCTGGGGCGTGCCGGTGGACTTCGATCCCGGCCACGTCGTCTATGTCTGGGTCGATGCGCTGTTCAACTACTGCACCGCTCTCGGCTTCATGAACGAAAAGTACGACGATTACGATAAGTTCTGGCCCGCCGACGTCCACTTTGTCGGCAAGGAGATCGTCCGCTTCCACTCCATCATCTGGCCCGCGATGCTCATGAGCATGGGTATGCCGCTGCCCAAGCACGTCTACGGCCACGGCTGGCTCGTCATGGACGGCGGCAAGATGAGCAAATCCAAGGGCAATGTCGTCGATCCCTATGTGCTTGCCGAGCGCTTCGGCGTGGACGCGCTGCGCTTCTTCCTGCTGCGTACCTTCCCATTCGGCTCTGACGGCAATTTCAGCAACGAGCTGCTCATCAACACCATCAACGTCGATCTTGCCAACGACCTCGGCAACCTCGTCTCCCGCACGACCGCCATGGTCGAGAAGTATTTCGGCGGCACGCTGCCCGTCGAGCGCGCCGAGGGCGAGTTCGACGCCGATCTCATCGCGGCGGCCTCCGCCCTGCGCGGCAAGTACGAAGCCGAGATGGAGAAGTTCCAGTTCCAGAACGGTCTGGAGGCCATCTTCAAGGTCATTCAGCGCGCGAACAAGTATATCGACGAGACCGCGCCGTGGGTGCTCGCCAAGGACGAGGCCAACCGCGCGCGCCTTGCCAGCGTGATGTACAACCTCCTCGAGACCATCCGCATCTGCACCATCCTGCTCACGCCGTTCATTCCCGCCTCTTGCGAGAAGATCTTCGCGCAGATCGGCGCGGCGGCAGACTGCCGCGATTGGGACAGCGCCGCCGAATGGGGCCGCCTGAGCGCGAGCGTCACCGTCCACAAGGGCGAGGCCATCTTCCCGCGCATCGACATGGAAAAGGCGCTCGCCGAGCTGGAGGCCATTCAGGAGGCGCAGAAGAAGGCCGCGCTCCCCGCGCTGGAGATCGAGCCTCTGACGGAGGAGAAGGTCGATTTCGACACCTTCTGCAGATCCGACTTCCGCGCCGTCAAGGTCAAGGCCTGCGAAGCCGTGAAGAAGAGCGATAAGCTGCTGCGCTTCACGCTCGACGACGGCACCGGCACCGACCGCCAGATCCTCTCCGGCATCCACAAGTGGTACGAGCCGGAGCAGCTCGTCGGCAAGACGCTGGTCGCCATCGTCAACCTGCCGCCGCGCAAGATGATGGGGCTCGAGAGCTGCGGTATGCTGCTCTCCGCCACCCACACCGAGAAGGGGCAGGAGGTCCTGAACCTCATTATGGTGGACGATAAGATCCCCGCCGGCGCAAAGCTGTGCTGAAATAGGAGCAAAGGGGCTATCTCTTAGTTGAAGAGATAGCCCCTTTAGAACCCCAGAGACAACGAGGGGCTTCTTCACCGTCGCGGCAAAGCAATTCCCGCGCCTCTTTGGGCGCGCCAATTGCGCCGCTTCCTCGAAACCGCCTCGCTTTTTCCGCCACCGGCGGCGCTTCGGCGCTTTCCCCTCGACCCCACGAACTGCCAATAGGAAGCTTTATTTCAGCAGCCGTATGAAGTCATTCTCCCTCAGTCGATTTGACGTACTTCTTGTTCCGCTCAGCCGCTGCTGCCATGCGGTCACGGAGCCGGCAAAAGACTTTTCCACAGCAAGGCTGTACACCGTTTGTGAAATGCCCTTTTGCTGGGGATCATCCCCCTCTATCAAAAAGAAAGGATACCCTATGAGCCTGATTTTTGACACCCACGCGCATTACGACGACGAGGCGTTCGATGCCGACCGTGAGACGCTGCTCGCCTCCATGCCCGAACACGGCGTGGGGCTGATCCTCGACCCTGGCTGTGATTTGGAGTCCTCCCGCCGCGCGGTGGAGCTGGCGCGGACCTATCCGCACGTCTACGCCGCCGTCGGCTGGCATCCCGAGAACTGCGCGCCCTACACGGAGGACAGTCTGGACGCGCTCCGCGCGTGGGCGCGGGAGCCGAAGGTCGTTGCCATCGGCGAGATCGGGCTGGACTACTACTGGGCGGAGAACCCGCCCCGGGAGCTGCAGCAGCAGGTGCTCCGGGATCAGCTGGCACTGGCCCGGGAGCTGGCGCTGCCCGTCATCATCCACGACCGGGAGGCCCACGCCGACACGCTGGCCATCGTCCGGGAGTTCCCCGGCGTCACCGGCGTGTTCCACTGCTTCTCCGGCAGCCCGGAGATGGCGCGGGAGCTGCTGAAAATGGGCTGGTATCTGGGCTTCGACGGCCCCGTGACCTACAAGAACGCCCGCCGCGCCCCGGAGGTGGCGTCGATGACGCCGCTGGACAGGATGCTCATCGAGACGGACAGCCCCTACATGACGCCGGTGCCCTACCGGGGCAGGCGCAACGACTCCGGATACGTCCATCTGGTGGCGGAAAAGCTGGCGGAGTGGAAGGGCGTGACGCCGGAGGAAATGGCCCGCGTCACCACGGAGAACGGGAAGCGCCTGTTCCGCATCCCCTGAAGACGGTATATCCCCGGCTCATCCGGGACACAGAACAGCGGAGGGCTGCGCCCTCCGCTGTTTTTCGCCAATCTGCCGGTTTGCTCTTGCATTTTATTGAATCATTCGATAAAATGGATGTCTGATCATGATTTAACGGAGGTATTCCCCCATGAAGCAACTGAACCGCTGGGTCTACGCCATCGTGGGCGTGATCGTGCTGCTGTTTGCCGGTCTTGTCTACGCGTGGAGCGTGCTGTCCACTCCCATCGCCGCCGAGTTCACCGCGTGGAGCAAGGCGCAGCTGAGCCTGACGTTCACGCTGGTGATGATCCTGTTCTGCGTCGGCTCCCTGCTGTGCGGCCTGCTGGCCGGCAGGCTCAGCGCCAAGACCTCCGTGCGCATCGGCGCGGTGCTGTTCCTGCTGGGCTTCCTTCTGGCCAGCCGCACCCAGACCCCGCTGATGCTGTATATCGGCTTCGGCTTCCTGTGCGGCCTCGGCTCCGGCATGTGCTACAACGCGGTAATGAGCACCATGGTGCGCTGGTTCCCCGACCGGCCCGGCCTGATCTCCGGCGTGCTGCTGATGGGCTTCGGCGGCGGCAGCTTTCTGATCGGCAAGCTGTACCAGGCCTGGACACCTGCCGGCGTCGGCGGCTGGCGCACCAGCTTTCTGGTGCTGGGCATCGTGTGCTTTGCGGTGCTGGCGGTGTGCTCCTTCTTTTTCGTAGCACCCGGTGCGGACTTTACCGCCCCGGCGGGCAAGGGCGGCAAGACCGTGTCCCGTCCCGCTGCCGCGGATGTCACTCCCGGCCAAATGCTGAAAAAAACCACTTTCTGGCTGTACTACGTCTGGGCCATCGCGGTCAGCGCTGCCGGACTGGCCCTGATCTCTCAGGCCAGCGGCGTGGTGTGGCAGGCCAGCGCCGACCAGACGGCGGCCTCCGTGGCCACCATCGTGG
>OJAM01000292.1_pt1 | contig 23835 bp, 30 predicted proteins | sample 1589071 | NCBI WGS metagenome assembly OJAM01 (sample SAMN03283243) | human gut metagenome | biome: human-associated habitat; material: feces | host: Homo sapiens | place: Peru | collected 2012
TACATCTTTTTTTCGGGTTGACTTCTTAATAATACCTCATTTATTTTTATAAATCAAGCATTTTTTTGCATTTTTTTCGTTTTTTTACATTTTTTTGCTTTTAGTAAAGTAATTTTCTTTTGAAAAATCTAACCTCTTTTTTTGAGGTTAGATTTATATTAGACTTTTAACTTTTAATTTTACATATATTATGGCAGAGCATCTTCACCCATAAGCGAACACTCTAGTGTATTTATATCAGGTAATTTGCCATTATAAGGTGCATCAGATACACTGAAAACGATTAAAATTGAATCATCGTATAAGAACACCTTATCAATTAATGTGTTGATTATGAGCTTCTTATAGTACTCATCATCGATGTTTCCATTCTTGATTTGAGATAAGAAAAACTTAACTTGTGATTTTGTGATGTTAATGCATTTTCCTTCTTCAATTACTAATTCACTTTTTAAGTTAGATACTTGCTCATCTAGTTTAGCAATTTCTTCAAATATGGATTTTTTAACACTCTCATATTCTCAGCTTATTCATGCTTTAAAGAATCAATTCTTTTCTGAGCAGTTTTCAAATAAATATCACTTATATCAATACCTATAGCTCTCCTTTTAAGCAGTAAAGCTTCACATATTGTACTTCCAGTCCCTACAAACGGATCTAATACTATTCCATTTTCTGGACAGGTTGATAGTATTGGCATTTGCAATAATTCTTTGGGAAATACTGCACAATGAGCATCCTTTCGCCACTTATCTTCAGGAACTATTCGCCATATATTTGATGGAACAAATCCATCTGATTTCATTTTAATGATATAAAACCCTTTATCATGTAATTCCTTAGCACGTCCACTAATTTTTGTATTATTACTATGATAACTTCTTTGTTCTCCTCTAAGAGTCATTCGAAAATCATTTACCTGTCCGTTTCTTATTTCTTTAAGAACGTCATTTAATGCAGATGTTGCATTCTCTTTTTCCTCAGGAGTTAAAAATTCTGTTTTTTTAATCATTTCAAAATATTTTTTTCCAGTTACACCAGTAGCTGATACAGTTTTTTTATCTGTAACAGTTGCGTTCAATGATGGTTTTATTTTGATTTTATCTGAATCAAAATAATACTTTTTAGATTTTGCAAATTGAAATACATGTTCGTAAACATCTCTAAATCTATCTTTACAACTTTGTGTTCCTTTCATCTTATCCCAAATAATATCGCTTCTAAGAATCCATCCTCTATCTTGCATAGCAATAGCAACTCTCCATGGAATTCCAACCAATTGCTTATTGTAAAATTTGTCACCAATATTTAACCAAAAAGACCCTTCCTTTTTTAGTACTCTATATATTTCATCAATTATCTCTAATAAATTATTGATATATTGTTCATATGAATCTTCATTGCCTAAACATTGCATTACTCCACTTGAATCTTCATATATTCTTTGTTGCCAATATGGTGGAGAAGTAATTACACAATCAACCGAATTATCTGGCATTTTTCTTAATTCATCAAGGCAATTGCCATATATTAATTCATATTTTTCTTTATTTAGCACTATAACACCCCATCGCTCTTCGCCTTATTAATAGCATTAATCAAAAAACCTTTTTCAGAAATGTACTCAGAAGAATTTGCACCTGCCAATATCTTATTAATACATTCCAAATTTGCACTTTTCCATGATGAAAACTTCAAATCATATTTTCCAGATATGTCATTCCAAACCATTTTATACATCATAAAATGAACAGGATCATCTAAAGACTCTTTTAAGTCTGACGTATCAACTGCAGAGTTCAAATAATCCAATGTAACATCTTGGATCACAAAGACAATTTTTTTGTTCCAATTTTGAATTACATTACCTTTTTTATAAACTTGTTGCATCATTGTTTTCATAAACTCATTAGCCCAGTTTAATCCAAAAGTATAATCTTTATCATATTTTCCTTTTGATATGAAATCCTTTACATAACCATAAGGTGATCCGGTTGTTCCATTAGCTTGAATTTCAACACAAAAGAAATCAATTATTTCTCCAGAAGACTTATCTTTTTTTAATGCAACATAATCAACGTTTCCGCTTATACCCATATTTACTTCCTTGACCCAAATATAATTATCCCAGTCAGGGAAAAATTTATCGTGTATAGATTGAAACACTTCTTCTTCCAAAAATCTAGCTGGACATATTATTACTGGATTGAAAGAATTATCTGATCCACATTTGTAACCTAAGGAGCAAATGCCAACTTTAATTTGTGGTTCACTTTTTCTTGGTTTTGTACATTCTTTTCCTAAATAAGGACAAAATTGATTTTTACAATTACATTTTGCTTCCTCTGATTGATTAGTATAAACATTTCCAAATATTTCTATTGGATATCTTCCAATTGTTGGTTCCATCATAGAACACCTCCATTATATCATTTTTGTTGACTATGATCAACAATATCATTAAAAAATTCTAACCATGAGGTATTTAAACAATTAATTATTTTATCTAAATATAAAACAGATAAGTTTTTCTTACCGCTTTCAATACCTGCTATGTAACTTCTATCTATTCCAGATATTTTTGATAATTGTTCCTGAGATATATTATTTTTCTTTCTAAGTCTAATTATTTCAGAACCTATTTCTTTCAATATCATAGTATCACCTTATCTTAAACTAACTTGATTATACCATAAATTCGGTATTTTTCGACAATTGTATAAAAATTCAAATAAAAAAGATATATATTCTATACCTTTTTTATTCTTTTTCTAACTTTATATATATAGCGAACCCTCCTACAAAGTAGAAAATGTTCGTATAATCACTAAATGGCAGGGGATGAGAGAATCGAACTCCCAACAGTGGTTTTGGAGTGCCAACAGACTTATGTTTATAACTTAATCAATTTTTACTAATTTTGTTTAAAATCAATGGTTTTTCAAGCAATTTTAATCAATTTTGATTTTACCTAAAATTAAGAAAAATTAACATTAATTAAAAATAATTAAAATATTTGGTACACAATTGGTACATCTTTTTAGAACATACCAATTTGTGTGTACCAAAAAACAAAAAACCGTTAGTAAGGGTTAGATTTTCAATTCGGGATCTAGTGTTTCAATTTTAATATTTTTGTATAAGTATGTTACACCATCAAAAAGTGCATCTATTTCTTTTTCAGATAATAATGAATCAATTTGCAATACCTTATCAACTAATGGGAACAATTCTTTTAAATATTCCTGACATCTTTCTAATTGTAAATCATAATTAGTATCATCAATATATTCGTTTCCTATTTTTTCTAATACAGTAATGATTTTTTTTGTATCAGTAATTCGATTACTTACTAACTTATATATTTCGCTCATAGATAATCCTAATTTGTTATAAAATACCTGTTCATAAGTATTTACTAATTTTCTATCTTCATCAGAATTAGACTGTGCATAATATGTTAAAGTAGTTTCTATATTTTCGTGACCAACTCTGTTTTGTACTGCCTTTATATTTTCACCACGAGCAACAAAAAATGTTGTGTTTGTATGTCTTAAATTTTTTAATGGTATATCTTTCTTTATACCAATTTTTTTCATAAAAGACTTAAATTCTTTAGAGTAACTGTTAGGATCAACTAAATCTAGGCTTTCCCAACCTGTAAAAACAAAGTCATCATCTTTCACAATAAAACCACAAGCAACTTTAAAGTCTCTCAATTTATTTATTAATTCTATTGTATGTGCAGTTATGATTATTAACCTTTCACTTTTTTTAGTTTTAACTGGTTTAACTATATATCGATTATCAAGTTTAGATTTAACAACAGCTCGTTTAATATATATAGTTTCATGAATAGAGTTTAAATCCTTGAATTTTAATCCAAGAGCTTCCTCTCTTCGCAGACCATTATCTAGTATAAGAGTTACAAGTGTTCTAAATCTAATATTTTCAAATTCAACTTTAGATTTTAAATATCTTATTTCCTCTTCGGTTAAATATTCTTTATCAACTGCAACTGCTTGTGGCTTTCTTTTAACATTATCAAAAGGATTATCTTTTATTATTTTTAATTGCTTTTTAAAATAGTTAAAAACTTTCCTTATAAAAGAAAATGGTTTATAAACAGTATTAGGTGCCAAAGTTTTACCTGCATTTTTACCATTTTCTACTTTTATATCCCACAAATAATCAACAAACTCCTGTGCATATTCATCAGTTACATCAATAATTTTTTTTTCAAAAATACCAGATTTATTTAAATATTTACTCATTTTAAAGTCCGACAAATCCTGCTCATAAGTTGGTATTGCAATAAAATTATGTTGACTATCTTTATTTCTATCAAGTAAATAGACTTTGATTCCATCTGCAACAGTACTATATGCAGTTATTCCACTTTTAGCATCACTTAAAGTTTGTTTTTCTTCTTGTGTTGCTTTTTCTTTAACAGCAATTTCATCTAATAATTGATATTTATATTTTATAGCATCAATTAAAGAATGTAATACTTTGGTTTCTCTACCATAAGAAGTAGGAATAGAAACTCTGTAAGATTTTTCTCCATTTTTATGTATATATTTTAGATCTTCATCTGTAATTCCCATTGCTTTTGCTTCACTTAAAGAAAGCGAAAATCTACTAACAACTTCTTTTGTAAGTTCTTTTTTCTTTGCTATAATCTATTCCTCCAACTTTCAATTTGACTTGCTATATTTTGATGAGATATTTTATGTGATTTTAAATAATTATCAACATCTTCTAAATTAAAAAATCTTTTATTACCAATCCAAGTAACTTTAAGATTTCCTGTATTTATAGCATTAGTAATTAGGTGTTTAGATAAAAAAGGGTATATTTTAATTATTTCATTTATAGAATATAGTTTTTCTTTATTATTGATATTATCATTTTGACAAAATAAATCGGATTTATTATTGATTAAAATATTTCCAATTTCTAAAAATAACTCTCCTAATTTTTTATTATTATCTATTTATCACCCCTCCATATTTATATTTTTGGAATATCATGCGTTTTTTCAAAATTTTTATGTATTTCATCAAGAATAAAATCTCTTGCTTTATTATGCATTTGTCTAGCTTCATTATCATTGAAATTATGTTCTTCTAATTTTTTGTTCCATATATTATTTTTATCACAATCAGTGTGTTTGCCAATCAGTACCATTATTTCATTATTAATATTTCTATCCGATGGCATATAAGTCCATATACATAAATCTAATACGGGATTGTATTTATCATATATCTTTAAAATGCATCCTTGTTCTTTACCATTATTAAAATAATCTGCAATTCCATCAGTGCATATCTCATCTTTATACAACTCATTTATAACAGCATTAATTAATTCTTTACTTCTTCTTGTTTTTTCGTTCCAAATAATCATTTAATTTCCTCCTTATATACTTGGCTTTGATACTTCATAATCAACAATATATTGATAATATTCTTCAGGCATATTTTTTAAAAGATAATCAGAAAAGAATTTTTCCCAGTCATCATTGATACGATAATAATCTTTATCATTGTCATCGTAATGTTTTTCTCTTGTCTCAACATCTTCATAATAAAAGTCATCATAACCATTTAAACCATCAAGACTTGATTTTATACATCTATAATTTTCAAACATTCTTTCAAAAACACCTTTTTTATCAAAATCACAAGTCTCTATAAACTCTTCTAAATCATCTATGTCGGAATCGTAATTATTAAATACCCATTGAGAAAAACCTCCATTTTGAACTTGATAATTAAAATTACCAAATATAACTGCAAGTTTCTCATAAGGTGTAAGATCAGACAAGAATTCTTCACGAGAAGTATTTTTTTCCCAATTATCATAGGCGTTAGTCATTATAAACTGCCATAAATTATCATTAGTTTTTTCTTTTATTAATTCTTTATTAATTTCTATAAATCTTCCTCCTTAAAAACTTTTTTCTAATTTAGATATCATTAAGTGATACCTATAATATTTTTTTATACTCATACTAGGGAACACTACTTTAAAATAGTGTACCCATAATTTTATAAAACTTAATATTTTCATATACTCACACTTTCTTGATTTATATTATATTCTAATTCCTTATCAGCCATTTTTTGATAATTATCAATTATTTTCTTACTGTAATTAACTATAGTATTAAATGAATTATCAATTTCTTTGAAATCTCTATCTTTACTCCAAGAGTAGAGATACATCATTGAATAATCTTTTGTATCAAGCCCTAAATACTTCGATACGACATAGGCAATTGATTCAGCCTCACTTTCGTATTGCTCTCTATGTTCTGTGTATTCTTTATGATTATCTTTTAAATGTTTATGTGCTAGAGAATGGGCATACTCGTGAACTATAACTTTTAATCTCATTAAATTATTTAGATTTTTCTTTACAACGATAGTATTATTATCAAAATCACAATAACCTTTAGCACCATTTGGAATATCATCATATTTAACTTTAAATCCATCTTTATAAATTGCTTTTATGAAAACATCTGCAACACTGTCAGCTCTAGGATCTTCAAGCATAGGATTTAAAGACTTATTAATTTCTTCAAGTGGCATAGTAGTTTGACTAGCATCAAAAACATTTCCCACTTTAAAGTGAGTAGCTTTTTCTTTATAAAAAGTTACTGAATCATCTTTCTTATCTTTTAATCTTTTTAATTCATCATCAGTTAATAAATAAATGGGTTTTATATCAAATTGAGAGTCATTTATATTTACTTTAATAAACTTTAAAAAAACAGGAAATAATATTTTTATTCCTGTTTCACCCTCATTTATTTTATAACCCATTTTAGAAAATGTATTAAAAGATGCTACATACTTTGAATCAGGTTTTTGTAGCCATATTAAGCATTGATTATTAAAAGAATAATTATTAAAATTAACTATATTATCTAAAAATCTTTTTATATCTGATTCGCTTTTAAAACTATTAATAGCTTGTTTTTTTAAATTAGTTAAGATACTTTTTACATCATTTTCTAATTTTTCTTTTTCTTTTTCATCTTTTGTATTTTTTGCTTTAAAACTTAATTCTGCAATTGCTTTTACTTTATCTTGTATTATATTATCATCCCTCCCAATATTTAATTTATTTCTATCTAATCCTGATAAAAAGAAAAAATCATCTATATCAACATCATAGTTATTGATAAAAATATTACAAACATCTTTTGTATAATATTTATTAAATATTTTCATTGCTTTTTCATACTCTAGTGGAGCAGAGTCAATGATTTCACTTTGAAGTTTATTCATAGTTTCTAAATCAAAAAATTTAGAGTCATTAGCAAACTCTAAACAGTAAGAAAGATGATTAACTTTTTCTTTAGGTAAAAAATCAGGATGTACTCTTAATTCAACAACACCGAAATGTTTCTCAAAATAATTAAAGTATTCTTTGGAACTATTAATAGGCTTATAAAAATATTTTATTTCGCCAACAGGCTCGGTATCTTTATCATAAATGATGTTTCCTTTTTCATCTATAGCCTCAATAATACCAATAGGAATACCTAAATCAAGCATTAACAACATTACTTTATCAGAAATTAAATGTGCGATTCTCATATTTAGATTTTGAAAAATCTCGTCGCCAACAATTTCTCGTTCATAATTATATTTATTAATATTATCCTTGATATGTGAATTATTTCTTAATTGTTCTATTTTTTCAATCATAGTTATTCTCACTAATAACCATAGAATGATCGTTTTCATCAACAATCTCTATAATCAATTCTCTTAAATCATTCTCGCTCATATTTAAAACTTCTTCGTGATTTAAATATGGATAAGTATTATCATTAAAATCTAAATCATTTTTTAAATAATCTAATAATTCATTTTTATTCATTTCGTAAAATGGAGCATATTCTAAATTACCAATGTTAATATTCATTAAATCCTCCTATATATTAATATCAAACTCTTCGATATCTTCTATATCTTCTAATTTCTGATAATCCTGATCGACAGGCTCTATGTATTCACACATAATAGAAAGAGCTTCTTCATAACTTCCTGAACTTGTAACTCTATTAGCCATTTCTAATGCTTTTTCAGGGTATCCAGCAGTTTTTAATGCACGACTACATATACCAATTAAATTAAATACATTACCATCAGCCCCAATGATTGGTGCGAGTGGTTTTTCTATTTCTTGGTCTTTTATTTTTGATTTTGTATTTATAATTATTCCTCCTTATATTTTCATATTACCATTACCGATGCTTATGTTATAATCTATTTCAGCATCGACAAAATCTTTTAATTTTTGTTTCATACCTAACATTAAAGTTACATCGCTTTTTAAATCAGGGGAGAACTCCTCAAAATGCATATTTTCAAATTCGGTATGTTCATTATCTAAAAATCTAGAATAACGAAGTCCAACTTTACCTTCTAATATAATTAAATCACAAAAGAAATCTCCATCTTCAAAAGTTGCTAAATCATAGTAGTCCTCATAATCTAAATCTTCAGCACTAACAACTATTTTCTCTAAATCAGCAAGATTTCTATTACAATTAAATTTACAATTATAATTTGCATCTAAATATCTAGGGAAATTCTTTTTAATAACATTTAAAGCATAATTAGTAGCTTTATCATAATCATCAGAATCAAAATATTTAGCAGAGTGGTATGCTTTATCATCAAACAAGTTATTCTTATCAGAACAATTTCTATCAGCAATGACAACCATTATTTGATCTGAATTTCTACACATACAAGACCAAATACATAAATCATCACCAACTTCATTGTCAGCATACATAATCAGTTGTAATCCTTGCTCTCTACAATTATTAAAAACATTATAATAGCCATTGAATGATGGATTTAATTTTGTTAATTTACTTTCTAAAACTTCAAAAAACTTTTTACTTAACTCAAAACTGTCATTTTTTTCAAACAATATTTTTTCCTCCTATATACTTATTTTTTCTTCAATATCTTTTTTTATGTCGATAACTTCAAACTTATCAACACCATACAATAGCGATAAAGAACTTCCGTTATCCCAAGAAACTCCAATTTGACCTTCATCATCTATGTAGTCAATAGTACCAAGAGTACCACTAGGAACAGCATAAGGATCATCCATATAATCAAGTTTAATTCTTGTTCCGATTGGATATCTATTTTTTATAAAATCTAATTTTTCTTTACTTATCATTTTAAATCCTCCTTCTTATAATTTTCTTCTTCTCTAGAACATTCACTAGAGATTTTAATTGCACTATATAAAAAAAGTGATAGAGTAAGTTCTACCACTATGAATATTATAAATATTATCCATTTCCAAATTTCCAATATTAAATCCTCCTTAAAATTATTCAATAAAAAAAGATTAGTCATATTACAAACTAATCTAATTGTCCTATACTAGCGACAACTCTTTGATCTTATATCCACCATCTATATGTAGAAAGGGGCGTGATATTGATCGGTCGAGTCAAATGGTTCAATATCAAGTATCGTACTTGACATATTAAGTATAACATATATGTCGAACTTTGTCGATAGTTTTTCAACTAAACCTAACTATTCTAGTTCAATTTGTGTATTTTTGTTTAAAGTTTGCTCTTTTCTAAACTCATCCAAGTTAAAACATACTATATCATATTTTTTAGATTTATTAGGAACATTGCATTTTTTAATCTTAATTGGGTAGTCGCTAATAGGTACAATATGAGCTTTAATCGGATGCATCCTTGTTTTCATAAAGATGGACTCACCAAACTTGAATCTCATAAGTTCATCAGGCATCATTAACTCACGACCAATTAAAGATTTATCATTAGAAATATTGTAATCTAATTGTTCTAATCTTGAAGAAGTAGATACACGAGAAGATGAAATAGTGTACTTACCAAGTCTAGTAGATATCTCTTTGGCAGTTTCATTATCTGCTGTTAAAAGATAAACCCAATTAGTACAGTTAGATTTGATAGTACCTGTTTGTTCTTTATAAGTTTCTTTAAGCTGGTCAAAATCCTGAATTACCAAATAATATCGTATGTTCCTAGAACGAGAGACTGTAATTTTTCCGCTTATGGATGGAATTTGGGGCATATTTGAAAATTCATCGAGTATAAAATTAACCCTAATCGGCAACTTACTTGTTGAAAGCGATTGTGCATAATTAACAAGTGCTTGATAACATTGGTCTATAAATAATGATGCAAGATCGTGTCTTGATTCCTTTTCATCAGGAATAATTAAATAGACAGCAGTTTTCTTTTTACCAATGTCTTCAAGCTCAAAATCAGTTCTGCTAGTTAAGTTAGCAATTCCTGTATCACTAAACATTTTTATAACAGTAGCAAGAACTGAAAACAAAGTAGCACGAGTTTCACCTTTGGCAAAACTACCTGTAGCATATGAGTTTTTGGCAAGATTACCGAATGGTTTTTGTTGAAAGTATAAATCTAATGAATTAAATCTATCAATCATTTTAGCTCCATGTTCAACAAGCATTGTATAAATTGAGTATAAGTGAACTTGTTCTTCACATGGTGCATCTTCAATTATTGCATAACACAATGCAGTTAAAACTGATGTTGCTGATTTTTCCCAATACATATCTTTACTAGATAAGTTTTTTGTTAAAGACTTGGCAAAGTTCTCAATCAAATCTCCAGCCAAATCTATGTTACCACTTTTATAATACTTATATGGAAGATGAAGTGGATTCCAGCCATCACTAGCAAAGGCATCTCTCAAATTAATGACTTTAATAGCATAACCTTGTTTCTTTAAAAAGTTAGCTGTATTAGAATAAATTTCGCCTTTAGTATCATTTATAATCATTGATTCCCCAGCATAGCCTAAATTAAAAACCATAGGCAAAATATTACAAATTGTTTTACCTGATCCAGTAGAGCCAATAATTAAAGTATGGTCAAACGAATCAGAATAATAATACTTACCATCCATATAAGTTACAGGAATACCACCACTAGAAAGTTTGCTTCCAATATTCCAAACTTTAAATTCTTTTTTTATTTCTTTTTTAGTAGCCCACCTAGAACTACCATACTCATAAGAGCCATCTTCTTTTGGCATCTTTTTTAATTTTTGTAATTTAAGTTTTAATTCTTTATCATATTTTAATATAAATAAAATTATTATTGTTGATAAAAGAATTGTTCCAAATAAAAGTCCCATATCTTTTAATTGAATGAGAGAGTGAAACACATTTAAGTTCCACTCTAACTTAATATTATTTTTAATTATGTGAGTTAAATTATAACAAATATTAGCAGATATTATAAAATCGCAAATATATATAATTATATAATTAATTAACTTTTTAATTTACTAATCCTCCTAATTGAAATTAAGTTGTCCTGATGATCTAGTCCAAGCCTCTGAATAACCATTGGTACAACTAACAGCAACCCAATACAAGTATGGGAAGTTATAATTTTTATAATTTGTATGTCTTGCTATGTAATCTTTTTGTACTTCAGCTTGAGCTCTAGTTAATGTGTAATCAGTAACTACCCAATAATAATTTGGAGCTGATGGAGCAATTTCAACACGACCTGACCAACCTGCATCTTGGAATACTTTAAGTAATGCAGTAGCATTACCATAAGGTCCATGCCCTGTCATTAACATACAATATGATTCAGTAATATTTGCTATTAAAGAAATATTATAATCAGGCATGGTATCAACCCAATTATTCCAACCGTGAAAAGTATGATAAATATCTAATAAACTCTGTGCATTTAAGTTCTCGATATTATCACCATAAGCAACTGTTCTTTGAGTCCATAAATTACCATTAACATAATAGCTTACAACATAACTATTTTTACTCCAATTAGCTTTATATTTCTTATTACCAACATTATTAGAAATAGTAATATCTTTTGAAATACCATTTATGTCTGTACCTGACCATCCTGTAAAAGTATAACCTTTTTTAGTAGGCTGTGGAAGTGTGATAGTATCATTAACATTATAACTATTTGGCTGATTAGATATGCTTCCACCATCTAAATCATAAGATATAGAATAAGTATCTAAATGCCAATTAGCTGTATAACTTCTATCACCAATACTACCTTTTGATATAACAACATTTTTTGATAAATCATCTATGTCAGTACCTGACCATCCTGTAAAAGTATAACCTCTTTTACTAGGAGTGGGAAGTGTAAACTCTTGTGTTACATTATAATTTTGTGGAGCAGTAGAGATAGTACCACCATTTAAGTTATAAACTATGGAATATGTATTTGTATGCCAAATAGCATATATTCTTTTATTATTAATATCATTAATATTTTTTATTACATTGTTATATTCTACATTACCATTTGAAGTAGAACTATAACCTAAAAAAGTATAACCTTTTTTATATGGAGTGGGAAGTGTGGTGGAACTACCAACTAACTTTATATTTTCATTTTTAAAAGTACCACCTGTACCATCAATAGTAATTACATAATTTTCAATTTTAAAAGTATTTATGTGATTACTTGAAGTGTTATAAAATGCTAATGTAGATTTAATAGTTAAAAGAAGAACTATCAAACTTAATATAATTAAACTAATTTTTTTCTTCATATTTTGTTACCTCCTGTTTTTTTCTGCGATAATCAAAATACAAATCAATTATTAGAATTATAACTGTTATGAATAAAATATATTTATGTGTATAAATAAAATCAGCATACAAGCCCAAAAATGGTATACACCAATTAGTGCCTTTACCTAGAACTTGATTATCATTAACAATTATAGAATCATTACTTTTATTAGCATCACCTTTGGTAATAAAGCCACCATCAACTCGTTCAACTAATCTATGTGATATTGTATGATGTTTTGTATAATACACTAGTATATCATCTTTATTAAATTTATCCAAATCATGCTCGTGATAATATAGTAAAGAGCCAACTTTTAAGGTCGGCTCCATACTACCTGAAATAACAACGAGTGGTTTATGTCCCCAAAAACTTGGTATAAAAATTAATAAATATATTAATACTAGCACATAGACAAAACTAATAATTATATTCTTAATTTTTAATAACATATTTCACCTATATAAACTAATAAACTAGTTTATTATAATTCCTTTCTACCAAACATTATGTGCTTGATCGTATTGTATTGTATCTATCTTAACTACTAGAGTATAAGTGGCATTATCATAACCATTTCCTGTAGAAGTAAATGTTATAGTTTTACCATCATCTGATACAGTAGTTTTTAAATCTGCAACTGTATCTTTATTAAAAGTTACACCTGAAATGAATGATGAAGAAGTTTCAGTTGGTAATAATTTAGTAAGATTATCTTTAGTACCATAGTAATAATATCCATCTTCATTTTTAGTCCAACTGTTATCAAAATTAATTATAGCAATTGTATTATTATTACTATCTACAAGTGGTAATTCTTTCCCATTAGCATTTACCCATTTTTCAGTAAAGGTAGCTCGAAGTGCCATATCAATAGTACCTTTATTAGTTACTTTTATAGTCTTTGATGTTGTAGTCCCTGGTGTCCAATCTTTAGGACTTACAAAATCCTCAACAATTTGTGTTTCGTATTTAGCAGTATTAAATATATTTTTAATATTGCTACTAGTAGTGAAGTAAGCAAGTGTACCTCCTAAAATAGTAAACAAACTTATAGTTCCTACTACTAATAATTTTTTTCTATTATCTTTCTTATTTTTTTTGCTGTTAAGTTCAGCATCATTATAATTATTTAATTTCATTTTTTTACCTTTCCTTTCTTTAAAATAATTTATTTTTTTATATGTAATTTAGATATTAAATCAAAACATATTCCTCCTTTATGACATTAAAAAACTTAGTTATATTTCAAACTAACTTTATATTATGCAATTATATCTGAATATCAAAATTAGAATTTTTTAATTGATTATATGAAAGAAAATTGTTAAGAAGTTCCTCAATAAATATTCCTCCATTATATAAAGAAGTTATTTCAAAATTACTATTATTATAGACATAAGACATTTTATCAAAATTATTTAAATCAACTTTTTTCTCATCATACTCATATAATTTTCCCTCATCATTTAATGAACTGATTAAAGAATCATTTATTAAATATGCCATATATGAATTAGCAAAATTTATTTTATTTTTATCAAACTGATAAATATATGGATATGGATCTTTACCATAATCAAATTGTTTAACAAATACACAATTATCCTTATTAGCATTTATACTTTGTATTATTAAATCATCCTTAATATCAAGATTACAATTATCTTTTATAAATGGCTTTAAGAAAAATAAATCCATATTTAATTCTTTATCTAACAATTCAGGATCAATTGCAATTTGTAGATTAGCAAGAGCATAATCTATAATATAATTCATTGTTTTTATTTTAGTGTCAGTGGTCATTTTACCAACTAACATATCACTCTCATATTTATTTTTATTAACTCTTGTTATATCAACAACATACATTATTTAGATACCTCCAATTCGTACTCGAGTTCACTTATTATTTGTTTTTCTTCTTGTTCTAATTCATACATAAGATGGTTAACAGCTTTATTTATGAAAACCTTATAATTAACATCTTTGTAAAAAAACTTACTTCTAAACTTACTATACTTTTCATAATCGTAGCCGAGTTTTTTTAATGCATTATAATACTCACTAGAAGTCATGTCAGTTTTAAAACTACTAGTAAGTGATATTAAAGAATCTACATCATAATTATACTTTGATTTTGTTATCCAATTATTAAATACCTTTCTAGTTTCATTATAATTAAGTCCAGCAAGAGAACATAATTTATATAAATCTTTTGCTATATTTATTTTAGTATCTTCTTTGACATAGTCAGAACGACTTTTAAAATTCATTTCTTTTATATGTCTTTTTAAGAACTCTTTTTCTTTGTTAATTAGTTCCATTGATTGATAATTTTTAAAACTAGATAATATTTCATTACCTATTTTGGAGTAGAGTCTGTTTAACTGATCATTATAATATTTTTTATTTTTATTATCACTAGTTAGACCATACATATCAGTAAGTTCTTTTTGATGCGTTTCTAAAAGTTTTAAGTAATTAGCATAATTATATTTAACAGAATCATGCATTAAAATATATTCAATAATACTATTTAATTCTTCCTTATATGGAATCATATTTTTAGAATTATATTGAAGTCTACCCTTTGGTGGTAGCTTGGAATAAAGACTTAATAAACGATTATTAAGTCCTTTTCTATATGAATCACTATAAAGTTTTTGACTCTTAACTTTAGCCAAATCTTTTAGATTAATAGCTCCTGTAATATTAGAGAACTCTTTATCACGAAGTTCATAAAACTTGGTATTATCAATTAAATAATTAGCAATATTACTTTTAATATTTTTTATAGCAGATTGATTTATAAAACCATTAGTAGCAGTTTTCTTTTTTTCATAAATTAAGATATGCATATGTGGATTTTTGGTATTACGGTGTAGAGAAGAATACCAAATAGTGTTATCTAATTTTAATCCCATATCAGTAATTAATGATGGCATAATATTTTTTGTTAAATCAAAAAAATCAGATTTAGTTATTAAACCATTTTTTACTGCAAAGTCGAATGGAAAAGAGATAACTAAGTTCCAAACAAAGCCATCTTCATCAATGTTAATTTTATTTTTAATATCTCTTTTAGGATTAACATCACCATCCATACCCCAAACGAAAGACTCACATTTTTCAAATAGAAAAGAATCTTTATCAGCCATAGCAAAATACTCGTTCATAATATTTTGCTCATCTAAACTAGTAGCATCTGCTTTTTCTTTTTTAGAAACATAGTCAAGCCATTTTGAAATATGTTTACTTGTACCATAAGAATTTTTATATCTAGTACGAACTATAACATTACTGCTACTCATCGTCTAGTTCTCGTTTCTTTGAAGCCATAGTTCGAATATCTTTAAGTACCTGTTGTTCTGCAACTTCTGTTATAGGATGTGGAATAATAGAGATATTTAAATCTTCTTTTGTTTGTGGAACTTTTAGGTGTTGCATAAAGATATCTTGTTGTTTTAACTGCCATCTTGTATTAAACTCAATTCTATTATTGATGACCATAATTCTTTTAAAATATGGATCGAATGCTTTTTGAAAAGCAACATCAAATAGTTTTAAAAACTTACTTTGACTATCATTGATTTTATCTACTTGCATTTTTTCTTTTACAGCCGATACTACATACTCTGATGTAGACATAGAGTATTTATCTGCCTCAAGTGATATCTCTTTTTTTTCTTCTTCAGTAACACGAATTGACAAGCGATCAGTTTTCATTAGTTATTACTTTTTTTATCATTGTCAGATACAATTAAGTGAACATTTTCAATGACAAACTCCTTAACTTTTTTATCAATTAATTCTTGTTGTGTCATACCTAATTTATCTAAAATCTTCTTTAACACGATACTTAAGTTTGAATCTATTTTTGCTTTAATAAAACTTATTTCGTTATTATTTATATTATTTTCACCTCCATATAGTGCCACAAAGTGTGGACATCATTTTTAATATTTTTAAACGAATTTTATTACTATCTTGTGTGCTTATTTTTAGCAGGATAAGTATGGCTGACAATCAACTACCCAGTGGGTAGTTTAGCCCAATATTCAAGGGTTTGTGAGAGTTTAGATTGTCATACATTAAATTATATGTCATACTTTTGTTATTACATATTTTGAAGTAATTTTAAGAAATATCTTTAAAAGTAGTACAAATGGCTAGACAAAAGTCTTACTTTTGGATTAACAAAATCATTAAAAATGTACCTTAAATTATAAATATTTTTTAAAATTAAGGTACACGATTATTTATATATTTATGGAATTATCTATACCTTTATCAGCAGTTATGTAATTGATATAGTTAATAACTTTTTGTTTTTCTTTTTCATCATTAAACTTAAGTTCTAACATATCAGTATCGTATTGTTCTTTTAACAGTTCATAGACCTTATAATAGACAGGCATTTTGAAATCACTATAATATAAATTGATTCCATTAAACTCAAATATATAATCAACACCTTCATTTTTTGTATTAAATACTACAAGTTTTTTATATACACTACGAGCAACTTTTTCACTAGTGATGAATATATCAAACTCATCATCACTCATATTTTTTCTTTTTATTTTAATCCCTCCACAACAATAATTGGATCTAATAAATCTTCTTGTTTGAAACTTAATTTATCTACTGAAATCATAAAATGACAGTGAATTCCTGTACTCCTACCAGTAGAGCCGATAGTACCAATTTTTTGTTTTTTCATAACTTTATCACCAACATTTACAATGATAGAATCATCTAACATATGACCATACATTGTAAATAAAACCATACCACCTAAATCATGTTTTATATAGACATAATTACCAAGACCATTTTCTTGAAAGCCTGTTCCAACAACTTCGCCATCAGCACTAGCAACTATATCAGTACCAGCAGGGGCAGATAAATCAAGACCACTATGAAAACTAATATTTGATTTATCTATTGGATCAATACGATAACCAAAGTTAGAAGTTTTTGTATAGTTTGTCCCATCAGGGAAAGGTGGAGTGAGAGTGAGATATGCAACACTTTCACTACTCCCTGCAGAGCTAGAGCAACAAATTAATACAATAAAAAATGGAAAAAATAGGACACTACAAAGTATTAATATGATTGATTTTTTAATTACTTACCACCAGCACTTCCAAATAGTTCTTTTTCTTCTACACGAAGTTCTACTTGAATAGGTAGTCTTGTATCTTGTCCTATAACAAAAAGACCACATCCCTGTGATGCAGTAGTTAAAAATTGTTTTTCTGATTCACTTAAACTTAACATTTTAGCGACTGCCTCAATTTCTTTTTGTCCCTGTGACATAACTAAAAGATATGAACTATTATCTATGATAACTTGTCCGTATCTTTCAATTTCAGGAGAGCAAAAATCAATTAAGTTTTGTGATATTAAAATCAAACTTCCATTTTGTTTTCTAATTCTTTTACTTGCTTTCTTTAAGAAATCTATACCATCTCGATTGTTAGGATCAATAATTAAATGAGCTTCATCACATACTAGAATTACCTGTTCATCTTTGTTCTTACAAATCTCATTCCAACACCAAGTTAATATATTAAAAAATTGACTTTTTAATATACTATCATCTGAATCAACAAGACTGTTGATATCTAATACTATAAAGTCAGATTTTTCATCTACTTTAACACTAGAATGACCATTAAATATTTTAGCATCTGTAGTAGTTGCTTTCTTCATTAAAGAACATATTTTTTCTAGTGACTCAATTACATTTTGTGGTTCATTTTTTAATTTAGCTTTATCAAGATTAAGAAGTAATTTATTATATAAATCTTCCATTATAGGATAGTCCTCACTTTTAAGTTTAGATAAATCAGTATCAAAAGTAATTCCTTTGTCTCTATAAACTTCAGTTAAAGCATCTTCAACTTTAGTAAGTTCATAAGCACTTAACTCTTGTAAATAATACTTTATAAAAGTTCTAAAAGTTTGAAAATGTCTTGATAAATCATTGGTAGATAATTTTCTCTCATCATCATTTTCATCGGTACTTTTTCTTACTTCAAGTGGGTTAATTATACCTGATATACCAGTACCACAATCAATCCAAGTGCCACCAATAGAGTCACACATATCTTTTAATTCTCGTTCAGGATCAATAGCGATTATTTTAGAGCCACGAGCATAATTACCTCTGATTAGTTTTTTAACAAGAGTAGACTTACCTGATCCACTTTTACCGATTATTACTGCATTAGAATTATTTCTTTTATTAGTTCTTTTCCATAAATCAAAGAAAACTTTGCTACCTAAACCATCAGAACCAAGTATGATAGAATCACCATCATCTTGTAAGTTTTGATAAATAAAAGGGAAAGATGATGCAGTAGCCATTATTGGTACTTCTAAACCAAATTGTTTTTCTAAATCAACATACATTGTAGGTAGACACATCTTTAAACTTCTTTCTTGTTCGAACATTAAATCAGCACTGCCTAAACCATATGCAGAAAGTGTATTTTTAAGTTCCTTTTTTGTTTTGTTTAGAGCTTCTTTTGTTTCACCATAACATAAAAAAGTAACAGTTAATTTATTAAATCTTTCGTGCTCTCTATCAATACGATTAACAAGTTCTACATAATCTTCCATTTGATTATTAAGAAGTATCTGATCATTATAATCAGTTACATTAATCATCTTTGATTTAGTATCAGAAATACTTTTTTTAAGTATCTTTGATATCTCACTTGTATCCATAGGAGTTATAGTCATACACATTCTTGTGTGATTAACATTAGCAACAGCTCCAAGCCATCCATGTCCCACATAAGATGGGTATGTAATAAGAGTTACTATACTCATATAAGCATCACCAAGTATTAGGTCTTTTTCAGCCAATTTAAGCCCTCTAGGAGCGATTTTCTCTTTAAATGAACGAGTTATACCTGTGGCATCTTTTTTAAAGATGTCAAGCGAAGTAATGGGGTTAAGTATAAGATATAAAATATCTCGCCACTCCTCACTAGATATAATAGAACTAGTAAGTCCCATTGAATTTAATTCTATTAAAATATCATTTAATTTTTGTTTTAATAATTTCTCATTATCAGAACTTTCTTCAACTAACAAATAGAACTCTCGATTAACAATTTCCTTATCAGCATTTAAAGTATTGATATAATCTAGATCTTCATTTAAGATTTTAATTTTAGATTTATTAGTTTCTTGTCTTAATTTAGTATTTAAAATATTGATGTTTTCATCTAATTGAATTGGTCTATCAACACTCAATATTTTTATTGGATAGTCAATAGAATTTAGAATCTTTTTTAATTCTAAAACTTTAATTTTTTGTTCCTCATCAAATAATAAACATAAGTTAATAGAGCCAACTTTAATGCCTCCAACTATACGATTATTATCTAGGTAAACACAGTTATCCCATACATCCTGAAAGGGAATAAAATCTAACATTGTTTTTGATAATTTAGACTTGCTAGTTATTTATCACCCCTCCTAAATGAGTAGTGATTTTATCAATTTCTTTTATTGATAATTTTTGTTTACCTGCAAGTTTTATCATCTCTTTTGATTTCAAATCTAAATAAATTAAGTATCTTATATACTCTGATAAAGTCATTTTTTTAGAATATGCAATCTTTCTTAATTGTTCTTTATCTTTACGATTAATATATAATTTAACAGTAGTGTCATATAATTTAAGTCTTTTACTTATAACTTATTCCTCCTTTGTTATCTAAATAATTTTTAACACCATTTTTATCATATTTACGAAGTATTCCCATATTTATTTTAGCAACAGGAACTTCAACATAATTGTAATAACTTATACCTGTTATACATCTTATAATTCGTGTTTTTTTAAGTACATTAATAAAACCACTTTTAACAACAAATGGATCTAAAAAGACTTTATCATCTTCAATATAAGAATCTTTTAAATCTATAGTCAAATCGTGGCTTTCACTCTTATTATAATACTTAAGTCTCATCCTACCATCATAATAAGATAAAACTTTTATATTAAATAACTTATTATTAAATTTAACTTTTTTTCCTATAAATCGTTCCTCCTTATATACTTATATTATGTTCAATTTTATTTGATAGAGAAAGGTAGTTTTCAACACCTTCTTTATCATATTCTTTTAACTTTTCTATATTAAACTTAACATATTCGTAAGTACCATAATTATATTTTTTAATACCATATGACTTTTCAATAATACCTAATTCTTTCATTTTAGGAATCAAATCAAATAAATCAGAATTAGCTATATTATCTATAAAACCCTCATCATATTCTTTTATAAATAGATATGGCAAATCAATAGTTATAGAGCCAAAATCTTCATCAGAATCAATTAAATAGGCATCAATGCTAAGTCTACCTGTTTTAACATAGCAATCAACTTCAAGGATAGCTCTTCCTTGATTAAACTCAATTATTTTTCTATCTTGAATCATATCTTAACCTCTAATTTTTCAATTAATATATTATGTTCTTTTTCTAGTTTATCTGAAACACTATTAAATACCATTTCACATAGTAAAGGATCATTAAAGATAGTATATATTTTATTAAAAACATAATCAAAATTAACTTTATCTTTGTGAAAAGAAACTATGTTATTAACAATATGAGTAGAGATGTTATCTACCATATCTAAATATCTTTTTTTACAATCATTATTTAATTCTTCAATAATAGTATCTTGAATCAAATCTAATTCACTACCACCAAATTCATAACTAATTTTCTTAATTATTTCATTTGCAACTTTAATATTTCTTTGTTTATAATTTTCTTCTATAAACTTTCCTCCTTAAAATATTTAATAAAAAAAGACTATTTCTAGTCCCATAAAAAATAAGCAGTGGGGTGTACTGCTTATTAAACTTTATTTGCAAATTTTCTATCTGTTTTAATATACTTCATACTATAATATAATTTTTCATAGCACCTTAATTTTTTTACTTTTCCCATACTGCATAAAGGGTTGTATCTTCTGCAAGTAACACTTTATCATAAATTGGAGTTTCATTTTTATCAACCCAACCTTTAAAAACATAACCATCTCTTGTTGGTTCTTTTGGAAGTGTAAGTTCAGTATCTTTACTTATAGTAATACTTTCTATCTTACTTCCACCTTTAGTATCAAAAGTTATTGTTATTTTGTTATTAGTTGCATCTTTTTCCCATACTGCATAAAGAGTTGTATCTTCTGCAAGTTGTACTTTATCATAAATTGGAGTTTCATTTTTATCAACCCAACCTTTAAAAACATAACCATCTCTTGTTGGTTCTTTTGGAAGTGTAAGCTCAGTATCTTTACCAATAGTAATACTTTCTATCTTACTTCCACCTTTAGTATCAAATGTAATTGTTATTGCTTCTTTTATATCTTTTTCAATATCTTTCATAGGGCAAACATATTTAGTTGTTTTTAAAACTGTTTTAGTTTTACCATCAGAACATTTATAAGTATTTGTAAATATTCCTTTATCTTTATAAACAGTAGAACCACCATTATAATAATCTCTAATTTTAATTATTGGACTATTATTAAATAAAAGAGCGACTATAAAATCTAAAAATATTAGACCTATTATAGAACACAGTGTAATTATTATTATTTTCTTTTTCATTTTTCCTCCTCATAAATAATAAACGATATGCGATTTTCTTCTTGTATATTAATTATATCATGAATTTTCCAATTTCAAAAAAGTTTTTAATATATATGTTTTAAAAACACTTGATTTTATCATTATATAAAAAAATAAGCAGTGGGGTGTACTGCTTATTAAACTTATTTATTTTTCTTTTTTAAATTAAAGACATTATTATTGCTATCTCTAATAATTAATTCTTTACCCTCAAAATTATATTCATAACATTTATCTATAGCATTTTCATCTTTAAAATCTATACAGATTGTATTATCTTTAATTTTATAAGTAAATTCCATTTTTTTATGTGGCAATACTAAATTTCCTTTATCATGTTCTAAAAACTCATAATTAGTATAACCATCTATTGTCCAAAATCCTATAATTTCATTATTACCTTTATTTGTTAGTAATAAACATCCAGATATTATTATTACAACTGTTATAACTACAACAGTTATAATAAGTATTTTTCTTTTTAATTTCATACTAAATTAAGAAAAAGAACTAGTTAGTTCTAGTTCTTTTCTTTCCAATAATTACTGCTGTAATTAGACCTAGAATACTTACAACAAACATTGTTATATATGTAAAGATTCCATCATAAGTTTGTGGATTATCTATATCAGGATTTTGTGGAATAATAGGAGGATTAACAGTATTAACAGTAATCTTACCATTTATTACTTCATCAGTAAATGTTACTCTAACATTATGCTCTCCTTTTGATAAAGCATTCAATTTTGCTAAACCAGTAGATGTAAACTCAATAATCGTGCTTCCGTGTTTAACTGTATAATCTACATCCTTTTCATATAAAACTCCATCTATTTCCAATGAAACAAATTTAGTTTCATCTGCATCTATCACAATCTTAAATGAATTTGCTTTTCCATCTATAGTTTGTTCTCCAGTATTTTCTAAGAATTCATATGAATAAATAATATCTTCCCAAATTGCATATACAGTTCTATTTTCAGTCATATCTACTTTAGTAACGATTGCTCCATCAGTAGTTAATGACCATCCTTTGAATTGCTTTCCAGTTGGTGCTGTAAAGCCATTTGCTGGTAAATTATATTCACCAGTTAAATCAGCAATTGGTGTCATTGAACCTGTTCCACCATTTGCATCAAATGTTAGTGTATATTTATTTTCTGTCCATTTTGCATAAAGAGTCAAATTAGATACAACTGATGTGTTGAAATCAAATTTTGTGTTTAATGTTACATCTTGATACCATCCATCAAAAGTAAATCCTTCTTTTGTTGGTGCTGGTGTTGGTTCTGATACTTTTTCTCCTTCTTTAACAGTTACAGGAGCTATTGTGTTTCCACCTTTAGTATCAAAAGTTACTGTATATTTTTGAACAACAACTTCATTCCACTTAGCATAAAGTGTAATGTTTTTTGTTACAGCATTTTCAAAATTGTATTTTGTTGTGTATGTATCATCAGTATACCATCCATCAAAAGTAAATCCTTCTTTTGTTGGTGCTG
>OJAM01000293.1_pt1 | contig 23828 bp, 18 predicted proteins | sample 1589071 | NCBI WGS metagenome assembly OJAM01 (sample SAMN03283243) | human gut metagenome | biome: human-associated habitat; material: feces | host: Homo sapiens | place: Peru | collected 2012
GACGAGGATTCCATCAAGAAATGCGACGAGCTTGGCATCGCCATGGTCTTCACTGGAGAACGTCATTTCAAACATTAATATCATCTTCGTGGCAGATAACTGCTTGATAATCAAGCAAAATGCCATACTCGTGGTCCCGAAAACAGAACCAGGAAGATGACGATTTCGTTGAAAGTCAGCATGTTATCTGCCAAGCCTACCATTAATATTTATGCGAGTATTTCATTTCGAATCAACGAACAAGAGTGACGGCAAAACGATAATGCTGGACTCTTTCCTGACCAAGAACGTGCTGGTTGTCGGTAGCGGTGGCCGCGAGCACGCCATTGTGGACGCTTTGAGCCGCTCCAGACGTGTCGGCAAGATATTCTGCGCTCCTGGGAACGCCGGGATCGCCGCCCAGGCCGAGTGCGTTCCTCTCAAGGAGACACAGATCCCTGAACTTGTGGACTTCGCGAAGGAACACGGTGTTGACCTGACGGTTGTGGGGCCGGAAGTCCCTCTCTCCGCCGGAATCGCCGATGCCTTCGAAAAGGCTGGATTGAGGATATTCGGACCTTCCGCCGCAGCCGCCCGCATCGAGTCCAGCAAGGATTTCGCGAAACGGCTGATGGAGAAGTACGACATTCCGACCGCTGCCTTCAAGACCTTCGACAACTACGATGATGCCATTGAATATGTCAGCAGACACACCTTCCCGATTGTCCTGAAATATGACGGGCTGGCCGCCGGCAAGGGAGTCGTCATCCCGGAGACCTTCTCCGACGCCAAGGTGGCTCTGAAGGATATGCTCCTTGACGACAAATTCGGCAAGGGCAAGGTCGTGGTCGAGGAATATCTCACCGGCCCCGAGTTCTCGTTTATGTGCTTTGTGAACGGTAAGGAGGTCTTCCCTCTGGCCATCGCCCAGGATCACAAGAGAGCGTTCGAGGGAGACAAAGGGCCTAACACAGGAGGTATGGGAGCATATTCACCGGTTCCGGTCATCACTGCCGAGGATGAGGAATATGCCCTTGAGAACATTATGAAGAAGACTGCCGCCGCTATGGTCGCCGAAGGCTGCTCGTTCAAAGGGCTGCTTTACGGTGGCCTGATGAAGACTCCGTCCGGCATCAAGGTCATCGAGTTCAACTGCCGTTTCGGAGATCCTGAGACTGAGGTGGTTCTGCCTCGTCTGGAGTCAGACATCTACGACATATTCTCGGCCATCGCTGATGGTGGAATGTCGGTGAACGCTCCGGAGGGGACTGATTCCGTGGAGGGCGCAAGGCTTTCATCCGCCGAGCTTATGCCGGAGATCAAGTGGTCTTCCGAGCAGACTCTCGGCTTTGTGATGGCTTCGAAAGGCTATCCGTGCTCTTACGAGAAAGGCTTTGCTATCACCGGTTTGGATGAGGCTTTGGCTGATCCGTCGGTCAGGATCTATCAGATGGGAACCAGGGAGGTCACAGATCCGGAATCCGGTGCCAAGTCTCTGGTGACTTCCGGTGGCCGTGTCCTGATGGTGGTCGCCTCCGGTGAAACCCTCCGCCAGGCCCGTGACAAAGCCCTCGTCGCCGTCCGTAAGATTCACTGCGACAACCTCTTCTACCGTTCCGACATCGGGCATCTTGTCCTGTAATTTATTATATTATGATTATATCTGGAAAAGATTTAGCGGCCAGGTTAAAGGCCCGAATGGCCGAGCAGGTGGCCACATTCCCTGCAAAATATGGTCGAGTCCCTCATTTGGTCGTGATCCTGGTGGGAGACGACCCCGGCAGCCAGACCTACGTCAGGAACAAGGCCAAGGCCTGTGACGTCGTCGGAATCAAGAACACCACCGTCAGAATGCCCGCTGACACCCCTGAGCAGGTACTCCTCGACAAGATCGCCGAGCTCAACGCTGACGACACCGTTGACGGCATCCTTGTCCAGCTTCCTCTCCCGAAGCAGATCAGCGAACCGAAAGTGATCGAGGCCATAGCCCAGTCCAAGGACGTGGACGGTTTCCATCCTCTGAACACCGCCGCCCTTTGGCAGAAGAGACCGAACTCCTCCTGCGTTGTCCCTTGCACCCCTATGGGAATCATAAGGCTTCTTGAGGATGCCAATTATGAGATTGCCGGAAAGAATGCTGTCGTGATCGGCCGCAGCCAGATTGTCGGCCTCCCGATCACCAAACTTCTCCTTGACAGGAACGCTACGGTAACAGTCTGTCATTCAAAGACGAAGAACCTTTCTGAAATCACACGTCAGGCAGACATCCTTGTTGTGGCCATAGGCCGTGCCAAGTTCGTGACCGGTGATATGGTCAAGGACGGTGCCGCCGTGATCGATGTTGGAATGGACCTTGACGAGAACGGCAAGCTTTGCGGTGATGTGGACTTCGCCTCCGTCGAGCCGAAAGCTTCTGTCATCACCCCTGTTCCTGGCGGTGTCGGTCCGATGACTATCTGCTGCCTGATGGAGAACACAATCCAGTGCTTCCTGAACAAGGTTGAGGCTCGTTAATATTCCTGCCTTAGGATTTTACTCACAGGAATAGTTTAAACGAACCAAGGTGGGCGGGTCCCCAATCCGTATTATCCAAAGCGGGCCAAGATTTGTACAACCAACTTGGCTCGCTTTGTGTATAATAGTAAGCGGTAATCTTTTAAGGATTGCATACTATGCCATATTGTATCAAAAAAGTTATTAATATGAGAAGGTTTGTGTCAGCCGTACTGACGGCTGTGATTTTTTCACTCATTGGAGTCAATGCGAACGCCCAGGAGAGTGCGACAAGTAATGAAACGCAATCTGAACGGAGAATATATATGCCGACAGGAGTGTCCTGCATAGACGGGCCACGGTTCGAGATTGTCATCCCGAGAAACAACAACACTCCGTATCTGAGGCTTGACAAGGAAACAGGCGAAGTCCTGCAGCTCAGGCAGAGTCTGGGTTCGAAGAACTATGCGAAGGCGATCGAACGCGAACCGTCTGAATATGACATCCGGAAAGAAGGGCAGAACAACTATCAGATCGTGGCCGAATCACCATTCCACATCTACCTTATGAATATTAACACCGGCTTGATCTGGGAATATAGCGACGAATCCATCTTCAGCAATAAGACGGAAATATTCCGGCTTCTGGAGGTCAAATAAAATCTTTTAGCGTTCTCCTTCTCTTTCGGGAGAATGAGATTGAGTATGACGCCGAGCACGGCCTGAGGGATTGTCGTAAGGGTAAGGCTGACAGCTGGGAACACACTACCGATGATCATTATAGCGAATCCGGTCGCAATGACGAAACGGTTGACGACACCGCTCATCGTTGCGAGACCGACATTTTGGCTGAATGAGGTGGTAGGAGTGCATCCGAACAGACCGGCTATCGAGCTGACGAAACAGTCGCAGGCGATGCTTCCGCCGAGCTCGCGGTTGGTCGACTGGCGTTGAACTCGTAGGCCACTTGCCTCATGATGTCAATGTCAATCTGGTGGTTGAGATAATTGTCCACCTTGAGGATATTACCCTCCTTGATCACTCCGTCAGTGGGTGATCTTTTCTTCGAAAAAGAGCATATTATATCATAAAAAAACAAATTTAAAGGTAATTATGTAACCTTCAAAAAATAACCTGCATCATCTTAAGGAATCTTTTCGGTCTATATCTCTTTTCTCATCAGTCATGTGCCACCGGCACACTCCTTCTTCGAAAATAGATCTATCCTCGAAAATATTCTCTTAATCTGAGGCAACTTATTTTTTTCATGTTACTATATACAAGTTGACTAACTTTTCTTGAAGTAAAGAAGTAAAGCCACAGAATTGCTCCGTGGCTTTAATATTGGGGGACTATATACCCGTTGACTAACTTTCATCATTGGAAGTTCTGGCCTGTTGGCTATCTTTTTCCGTATCGCACCAACGTCCGGATGATCGCGGGCAGCAGATAACTGTGTTTGTTAACGGCATACAGTGCCTTTAAGATTACAAGGCACACAGCGCGGCTCCGAGGCTTCGCAGCCTATTCCATAATATGCCAATAACACTCAGGTGCGCGAACATATTCGCACCTGGAAGAGTAACATATTGTCTGTCAAGCCGATGATGTTTCAGGTGCGCGTGGTTTCTCGCACCTTGAAGTTCGGAACACCATAGAGCGCCCTGTACCGCAGGCATCGACTCCTATGTGTGCGAATATACTCGCACCCAAAACGTTAAGTCGATAGTAATCAGATGGTTGATGTTTCAGGTGCGCATGATTTTTCATACCTGGAATAATGGTCTCCAATTGTTTTACAAGACAGGAAATGTACGGAATCAGTATCGTCCCGCATAAGCCACTTGCGGACAGTCAAAATTTTACAAAATGCTTTCAGCCACATAATGTTCCTATGCCCACAGAGGGCTGATCGGGCTGAAAAACCCGAAGCTCGGGATACAAGATTTTCACGTCAATGTGCCCTCAAGGCGCTTCTATCAGGCTTTGGGCTGAAAGCGTTTCGTAAATTCACGATGAAATCGGCGTGAGGTAACATTCCTGATTGGTGCCGGGAAGAAAAGCCACTTTTCCCCCGATGCATAAGCCTGGAATCTTCTGCCACACCTTGTCTATTATGTTATTATATTGCCAGGATGGCAAATTAATCCCCTGACATACTAATCGTTGCACGGCTGATGTCGACAGGCTGCAATTGTTTAAACCTCAGGACTATAAAACAAAAGTTAGTCAACTCCTAGATAGTTCCCAATTTAAAAGAAAAATAATCGGCTTTTTATAAATATGCAAGATACTTTTCTACCCTTATTTCCTGTGGACCGGGATGGATGAGATGACTTTCACGAAATAAGCCTTTATCGAGTCGGCCTGATTCTGATCTACTGACAGGTATCTTCTGTTGCCGTTCTTGTTCGGGGTGAAGATAGTGGACCCTTCATCGGTCACAGTGATGTTACCGGTAGGGGAGAGGGTAAACCAATCACCTCCTTCCACAGCGTATAATACTGCTGTCGGATCCCATGTCGGGCGGTCATAAGGCATTGGTTGGTAGGCTTTGTAGGCTTCGACGACCGGATGGAGTCCGGCCCATCCGAAGTCGTTCTCGATGCTTGATCCCGGGTATTGGATCTGGATGCCCAACTCGAACGGGGATGTGACGACCGATGTAGGCCATTCCTGTAGGATCACCTTGGCTGCCTGGATGTCCTTGACGACGTTATACTCATGGAAATCAGGATTTTCGAAGTTTCCGGCCATGGTGACGAGTGTTTTGACTTTCCTTGAGACAAGTTCCTTTCCCGTCAGATCGGAATATTCATCCGCCGGACTGTCAAGAAGCCTGATGAGGTTCGTGGAGAATCCGACCGAAGCTATGACGACGGATTTATCCTCAGCCTTGGCCAGAAGTTTCCGGTAGAGGATGTGTGCGTCAGGGAGTTTGTCATATTCATTGATCGTGCGTGCGAAGGCTGGGCTGCCGGAGGCGTCTTTCATGTTTGCTACAGCTTTGGCATAATTGATGGCGTCGGTCTCGCAGTCGGCGCCGTTCCGTATCACTCCTATCGGAATGTCGGGGTAGCCGTACCATGTGTTGAGGATGTCAACATATTCGGCGGGAGCTGTCCCCTCCTTGTTGATGTTCACGGCCAGCAGGTTGATTTTCCCTTCATCGAGGTATTTGTAGAGCAGGTCCATGGCCAGCGCGTCATCTACGTCGTTCCCGATGTCGGTTTCCATTATGATGTTCACGACATCGCAGTCTCTGGTAGTCTCTTGCTGCTTGTTTCCACAGCCTGTCATGGCTATCGCCATTGTGATGAAAGTCAAAGCGGTTTTTCTCATGATCTTTGTCTTTAACAATTGGTGTTTGAATATGATCTTTGAAGATGCTGTTGAGCCGTGCCGGCCGTAAGCTAATTCAAAGTTAGTGTTTAGTTTGGACTATTCAAAATACAATTACCGAGCGTTTATGTTGACTTTATGCGACTTTATGTAAAACGTAACAACTATTATGTGTCAGAAAATATTTATCTTTGCGGATTCAAACATTGATTATGCGTAAGAACAACACTATCCAATCAATATCCGAACAGACCGGCTATTCAGTCTCGACAGTTTCCAGAGTCCTTTCAGGCAAGGCGCAACGCTCCAGAATCAGTCAGAAAGCGATTGAAATAATTCAGGCGGAGGCGAAAAGAATCAACTATACGCCGAATCTTCTTGCGCAAGGACTTCGTACCAGCCGCACCTACACCATTGGCCTGACTGTGCCGGGGATTGACAACCCGTTCTTCGCCACGTTGGCGAGCACTGTGATCGAGAATCTTAAACTCGCCGGCTACCACACACTTCTGGCCGACTCGTTGGAAAATGAGAAGGATTTCGAGAGTTCCCTTATGATGTTCCGCTCAAGAAGCGTGGACGGCATAATCGCTGTTCCTGTCGGCAACACGACCGAATTGATGGACGAGATCACCGGCAACATCCCTACTGTCCTGATAGACCGTTACTTCGAGGGAACCTCCCTACCATACATCTGTACCGACAACTACGCCGGTGGCTATATGGCGACTGAATATCTCATCAACCGCGGCTGCCGCAACATCCTGTCAATCCAGGGCGTGGAGGGCTCGACCCCTTCAATGGAGCGTGTCAGAGGCTTCAAGGACGCCATCAGCGCCCACAGCGAAAAGCAAATTGAATATGCAATTGTGGGTGACGCTTTCTCTGTCGAGAATGGTTACGATCAGGTCAAGAGAATATTCAGTGATGGGGTAAGGTATGACGCTGTGTTTGCATATTCATCAACCATCCTGCTTGGTGCCATCCGCGCTTTCCGCGAGCTTGGCGTGAGGATTCCGGAGCAGGTGGGCATCATTTCTTTCGACAACAACGGTTTCCTGGACTTTTTGGATCCCGCCATCACCCGCATCGAGCAACCCCTCTCGGAGATCGGCCGCCTGGCCTCCCAGGTCCTGATCGACATCATTGAGAACAAGCATCAGGATCTCCCCCCTGTCCAACGCCTCATCGCCCCGACCCTCATCGTCCGCGACAGCTGCTGACGACGGTCGTGACAGACCTACCCATCGGAAGGAAGTTCATTCAGGCTGTCAGCGTAGTCCGTGACAGCTGCTGACGACGGTCGTGGCAGACCTACCCATCGGAAGGAAGTTCATTCAGGCTGTCAGCGGAGTCCGCGGCAGCTGCTGACGACTGGAGTGGTTGGCCTACCGCAAATAAATTTCTCCCAGGCGTAATTTTGGTAACGTGCAAAATTCGTCTGGGAGAAATTTTTTGCGGTCGCAGGCGTTTGTGACCTAAGTTATGTGATTGCAGGCAGCAACTGAAAAAAGGCCGGCTGTGGAGCGCTTCCACAGCCGGCCTTTCATATTCATTGAAGAACTGTTAGAGTTCGTTCATTTCCTGCTCGTACTCGTCCTTGCGGCCGACGATGATGTCCTGGAACTCCTTCTGGCCAGTACCGGCCGGAATGAGATGACCGCAGATGACGTTCTCCTTCAGACCTTCGAGATGATCGACACGAGCCCTGATGGCAGCCTCGCTGAGCACCTTGGTCGTCTCCTGGAAGGAAGCCGCCGAGATGAAGCTGTTGGTTCTGAGGGCCGCTCTGGTGATACCCTGAAGCACAAGCTTGGCTGTGGCAGGATTCGCCTCGCGGACAGCCATCATCTTTCTGCCCTGCCTTTCGAGAGAAGAATTCTCGTTCCTCATGTCGCGGGCGTCAATGATGTCACCGACCATGTACCTTTGTGAATCTCCGGCGTCAAGAACATAATACTTTCCGAATATGTTGTCGTTGGCGTCCATGAAATCCCATTTGTCAACCAGCTCTTCCTGCAGGAACTCAGTGTCGCCAGGATTGGTGATCTGAACCTTGCGCATCATCTGGCGGACGATGATCTCAAAGTGCTTGTCGTTGATCTTCACACCCTGCAGACGGTAAACCGCCTGAACCTCGTTGACGATGTAGTCCTGAGCCTTGACAGGTCCGAGGATGTTGAGGATGTCGGTAGGGGAGATGCCACCGTCAGAAAGCCTTGTTCCGGCCTTTACGTAGTCGTTCTCCTGAACCAGGATCTGCTTGGTAAGCGGAACGAGGTAGTGCTTCTCCACACCTGACTTGTTCTTGACGATGATCTCGCGGTTTCCTCTCTTGACCTTACCCATGAGAACCTCTCCATTGATCTCCGCAAGGATAGCAGGTGATGATGGAGTTCTGGCCTCGAACAGTTCGGTGACTCTTGGAAGACCTCCGGTGATGTCGCTTGACTTACCGATGGCGCGAGGAATCTTGATGATCACGTCACCGACATTGACCTTGTCTCCGTTGTTGGCGATAAGGTGGGCGCCGACAGGAAGGTTGTACTGCCTGATCTGGTTGCCTTCGTCGTCGAGGATGAGGATTGAAGGGTTCTTTGTCTTGTCCCTGGACTCAATGATGACCTTGTCCTTGTTGACGGCGAATTCATCGGCTGCCTCCTCACGGAATGTGACACCTTCGATCAGGTTGTCGAACTGAACCTTACCGGCGGTCTCCACAATCGTGATGGCGTTGTAAGGATCCCACTCGCAGAGCAGGTCGCCGTTCTTGATTGTGTCTCCGTCCTTGAAGTACAGTTTTGAACCGTATGGAACGTCATAGTGTGAGTAGGTGATGCCTGTGTTCTCGTCGATGATGCTGACCTCGGTCATACGGCTGACGACAATCTCCTGTACAGAACCGTCTTCACCGACTTTCTGGATGGTCCTAAGTTCCTCGAAGACAAGTTTTCCATCGTATTTGGCGACGATTGAGGAGTCGGCCGCGGTGCTGGATGCCGTACCACCGACGTGGAAGGTACGCAGGGTAAGCTGTGTACCAGGCTCACCGATGGACTGGGCGGCGATGACACCGACAACCTCACCTTTCTCAACCATCCGGCTGGTCGCAAGGTTACGTCCGTAGCACTTCGCGCAGACACCCTTGCGGGACTCGCACGTGAGCACCGAACGGATCTCGACCTGCTCGATCGGCAGATGGTCGATCAGATTGGCTGTCGCCTCGCGGATCTCCTCGCCGGCCTTGATGATAAGCTCACCGGTGAGAGGATTGAATATGTCGTGGACGGAAGTACGTCCGAGGATTCTTTCTCCGAGTGACTCGATGATCTCGTCCTTGTTCTTGATGGCGGTGGCGATAAGGCCTCTGAGCGTGCCGCAGTCTTCCTCAGTGATGATGACATCGTGGGAGACATCGACAAGACGACGGGTAAGATAACCGGCGTCAGCGGTCTTGAGGGCGGTGTCGGCCAGACCCTTACGGGCTCCGTGGGTGGAAATGAAGTACTCGAGCACCGTCATGCCCTCCTTCAGGTTGGAGATGATAGGGTTCTCGATGATCTCCGCTCCGGCCGCTCCTGACTTCTGAGGCTTGGCCATAAGTCCACGCATACCGCAAAGCTGCTTGATCTGCTGGGTTGAACCACGGGCTCCGGAGTCCAGCATCATATAAACCGGGTTGAATCCCTGCTGGTCAGCGGAAATCTGCTTTTCGACAATCTTTGTGAGTTTGTTGTCGATGGCACCCCAAAGGTCGATCACTTTGTTGTAGCGCTCGTTGTTGGTGATGAAGCCCATCGCATAGTTGTTCTTGACTTCCTCAACCTGCTTGTAACCCTCTTCGATAAGGCTTGCCTTCTCGGCCGGGATGATGACATCTCCAAGGTTGAACGAGATACCGGCTCTGAAAGCCTGGTCGTAACCCAGATTCTTGATGTCGTCCAGGAACTGTGCTGTTCTGGTCACACCGGTGCTCTTGATGACCTCGGTGATGATCTTGCGCAGGGATTTCTTTCCGAGAATCTCGTTGACGTAAGGGACCTCATCCGGAACATACTGGTTCACGATGATTCGTCCCGCCGTGGTTTTTTTGATCTCGTAACCCTTGCTCGGATCCATCTTGTCAACCGGAAGTCTCACCCCGATCTCGGCGTGCATGTCAATCGCCTTTTCGTTGTAGGCGACGATGACCTCTTCCGGCCCATAGAAGTTCATACCCTCGCCTTTCGCTCCCGGTCTGATCTTGGTGATGTAATACAAACCGAGCACCATGTCCTGTGAAGGGACGGTGATAGGGGTTCCGTTGGCAGGGTTAAGAATATTCTGGGAACCGAGCATCAGAAGCTGCGCCTCCATGACTGCCGCGTTGCCGAGTGGAAGGTGAACGGCCATCTGGTCACCATCGAAGTCGGCGTTGAAGGCCGTACATGCGAGAGGGTGGAGCTGGATGGCTTTGCCTTCGATCATTCTTGGCTGGAAGGCCTGGATACCAAGTCTATGGAGGGTAGGGGCACGGTTAAGGAGAACCGGATGACCCTTCATCACGTTCTCAAGGATGTCCCAGATGACAAGATCCTTTCTGTCCACGATCTTCTTCGCGGACTTCACTGTCTTGACGATTCCTCTTTCGATGAGCTTGCGGATGATGAATGGCTTGTAAAGCTCGGCCGCCATGAACTTAGGCAGACCGCACTCGTGCATATTCAGTTCAGGTCCTACAACGATAACCGAACGGGCTGAATAGTCCACACGCTTACCGAGGAGGTTCTGACGGAAACGTCCCTGCTTGCCTTTGAGTGAGTCTGAGAGGGATTTGAGAGCCCTGTTGGATTCGCTCTTCACAGCGCTTGACTTCTTGGAATTGTCGAACAGTGAGTCAACAGCTTCCTGAAGCATACGCTTCTCGTTTCTCAGGATGACCTCAGGAGCCTTGATCTCGATGAGTTTCTTGAGTCGGTTGTTCCTGATGATGACCCTTCTGTAGAGGTCGTTCAGGTCTGTGGTGGCGAAACGGCCTCCATCGAGCGGAACGAGTGGGCGCAGATCCGGCGGAATGACAGGAATGACTTTCATTATCATCCACTCCGGACGGTTGATGTTCCTTGACTCCATGAACCATTTCACGACTCCAAGTCTCTTCAGATGATCCGCCTTCCTCTGTTGTGAGGTCTCGTTGAGCATCTTGACGCGCAACTCTTTCGACAGTCCTTCGATGTCAGTCTCCTTCAGCAGGTCGTAGATGCCTTCGGCGCCCATCTTCGCGACAAACTTTCTCGGATCATCGAATGGTAGCTCATCGTTTTCCGGAAGCCTTGCGAGAACATCGAGATACTCGTCCTCTGAGAGGAGATCCATTTTCTCCAGTCCGCTGTCTCCAGGGTTGACCACTATGTATTTCTCATAGTAGATGACAGATTCGAGTTTCTTCGCCGGAAGTCCGAGAAGGGCTGAAATCTTGTTAGGCGCTGACTTGAAGTACCAGATGTGAGCCACAGGAACGGTCAGGGCGATGTGGCCCATCCTTTCCCTGCGGACTTTCTTTTCTGTCACCTCTACGCCGCACCTGTCGCAGACGATTCCACGGTAGCGGATCCTTTTGTACTTTCCGCAGTAGCATTCGTAGTCCTTTGTAGGTCCGAATATCTTTTCGCAGAAGAGACCGTCCCTTTCCGGTTTGTAGGTCCTGTAGTTCACTGTCTCAGGTTTCAGGACCTCGCCGCAGGATCTCGCTGAGATGTCCTCAGGGGAAGCCAGCGAGATGCTGATCGTCGAGAAGTTGCTCTTTACCTTGTTTTCCTTATTATTGAAAGTAGGCATATTCTTGAATGTCAATATTCTTGAAAATTAATCCAAAGTAACCTTGAGACCAAGTCCCCTAAGCTCGTGAAGCAGAACGTTGAGTGATTCCGGTATGCCTGGATTCGGCATCGGATCGCCTTTGACGATCGCCTCGTAGGTCTTGGAACGTCCGGTGACGTCGTCAGACTTGACGGTCAGGATCTCCTGAAGGGCATTGGCAGCACCGAATGCCTCAAGGGCCCAAACCTCCATCTCTCCGAACCTCTGGCCTCCGAACTGCGCCTTTCCGCCGAGCGGCTGCTGGGTGATGAGTGAATATGGTCCGATGGAACGCGCGTGCATCTTGTCATCGACCATGTGTCCCAGCTTGATCATGTAGATCACACCGACAGTCGCAGGCTGGTCGAACCACTCACCTGTTCCGCCGTCCCTGAGATGCGTCTTGCCGTATCTTGGGAGGCCGGCCTTGTCGGTGTAGTCGCAGATCTCCTCGATGGTGGCACCATCGAAGATCGGCGTGCTGAACTTCAGGCCAAGCCTTGCTCCGGCCCATCCGAGAACAGTCTCGTAGATCTGTCCGAGGTTCATTCGTGAAGGCACACCCAGAGGGTTCAGAACGATGTCCACTGGGGTTCCGTCCTCAAGGAACGGCATGTCTTCCTGACGGACGATCTTTGCCACGATACCCTTGTTTCCGTGACGTCCGGCCATCTTGTCACCCACGGTGATCTTCCTCTTCTTCGCGATGTAAACCTTGGCGAGTTGCATCACTCCGTTAGGAAGCTCGTCTCCGACCTTGATCTTGTCCATCTGCCTCTTGCACTCGGCTTCAGCGACCTTGTAGGTCAGGCAGTAGTTATTGATAAGTTCCTGAATGAGATGGTTTGATTCCTCGTCAGGAGTCCAGTTGCTGGAGTTGATGTTCTGGAAATCAATCGTCTTGAGTTTCTCAACAGTGATTTCCTTGCCCTTGGCGATGATCTCGACATCGTAGAGGTCGTTGACGCCCGCGCTCTTCTTGCCCTTTGTCAGGACGGTCAGTCTCTTGAAGAAATCAGCGTACAGCTTCGCGGCCTTCTTGTCAAACTCCTCCTGAATAAGGTCAAGGCGTGCTTTCTGATCAGTTTTGGCGGCTCTTCTGTTGCCCTCTTTGGCGGCTTTGGCGTAGAGCGCTGTCTTGATGACTGTTCCGCTGAGCGACGGATTAGCCTTGAGTGAGGCATCCTTCACGTCACCTGCCTTGTCTCCGAAGATCGCCTTGAGCAGTTTCTCCTCAGGAGAAGGATCGCTCTCACCCTTAGGGGTGATCTTACCGATCATGATGTCACCCGGCTCGATGTGCGCGCCGATTCTGATGATACCCTGCTTGTCCAGATCCTTTGTGGCATCCTCGCTCACGTTAGGAATATCAGAGGTCAGTTCCTCCATACCACGTTTGGTCTCGCGGACTTCGGTGAGATATTCATCGACATGGACTGAGGTGAGGATATCCCATTTCACCATCTCTTCCGAGAGCACGATGGCATCCTCATAGTTGTAACCTTTCCATGGCATGAAGGCTACCTTGAGGTTGCGTCCGAGCGCAAGCTCGCCGTTCTGTGTGGCATAGCCTTCCGTAAGCACCTGGCCCCCGGTCACTTTGTCACCCTTGCGGACGATTGGCTTGAGAGTGATGGTTGTACTCTGGTTTGTCCTTCTATAGATAGGAAGTGTATATACAGTCTCTTCCGGAGCGAATGAAACGAATTTCTCGTCATCCGTCCTGTCGTATCTGATTCTGATCTCCTTCGCGTCCACGTATGTCACTTCGCCTTCACGCTCTGCGACGAACTGTGTCCTGGAGTCAAGGCAAACCCTTTCTTCCAGGCCTGTTCCCACGATAGGGGATTCAGGACGGAGAAGCGGAACCGCCTGACGCATCATGTTCGCGCCCATCAAGGCACGGTGCGCGTCATCGTGCTCGAGGAACGGGATAAGTGATGCGGCGACGGAGGCCATCTGGTTAGGGGCGACGTCCATGTAGTCAACCTGCTCCTTTGAAACGACAGGGAAGTCGGCCTCAAGGCGGCACTGGATTCTGTCCTCCTTGATTGTTCCGTCATCCTCCATCTTGACCTTGGCAAGTGACACGAGTTTGTTCTCTTCCTCCTCGGCGGTCATGTAGTGCCATCCCTTGTCGGTCAGATCTACCTTTCCGTCATGTACCTCACGGTATGGAGTCTCGATGAATCCGAGCTGGTTGATTCTCGCGTAAACGCAGAGTGATGAGATAAGTCCGATGTTCGGGCCTTCAGGAGACTCGATAGGGCAGAGCCTTCCGTAGTGCGTATAGTGCACGTCCCTGACCTCGAATCCTGCCCTGTCTCTTGAAAGACCGCCCGGGCCAAGGGCTGAGAGACGACGCTTGTGTGTGATCTCCGCCAGAGGGTTGGTCTGGTCCATGAACTGTGACAGCTGGCTGGTACCGAAGAACGAGTTGATCACGGAAGACAGAGTCTTGGCGTTGATCAGGTCGATCGGGTTGAACTGCTCGCTGTCACGCACGTTCATTCTCTCGCGGATTGTCCTCGCCATTCTGGAAAGACCTACGCTGAACTGGTTGGCCAGCTGCTCGCCTACGGTGCGCACGCGTCTGTTGCTCAAGTGGTCGATGTCATCGACGGACGCCTTGGAGTTTATAAGTTGGATGAGATACCTGATGATCTCTATGATGTCTGTGTTGGTCAGAACCCTGATCTCAGGATCTGTCGTCAGACCAAGTTTCTTGTTCAGGCGGAACCTTCCGACGTTGCCAAGATCATATCTCTTCTCTGAGAAGAACAGTTTATCGATGACGTCCCTTGCGGTCGCCTCGTCAGGTGGTTCAGAATTGCGGAGCTGTTTGTAGATGAAGTTAACAGCTTCGATCTCAGTGTTGGTCGGATCCTTCTGGAGGGTGTTGAATATGATCGCATATTCATTTGAGTTGGCCTCGTCCTTCTGAAGAAGGATGGACTTCACGTCGGTGTCTGAAATCTTGGCGATGGTGTCATCGTCCAGTATTTCACCTCTCTCTACGATAGGAATGGTCCTTTCGATAGGAATGACCTCACCGGTGTCCTCATCCTCGAAATCCTCAGTCCACGTCTTGAGAACCTTGGCCGCCAGTTTACGGCCCTTGTTGTCCTCGAGATTCTGCGGTGTCACCTCGATTTCGTCGGCGAGACCGAATATGTCTATGATGTCTTTGTCTGAGTTGAAGCCTATCGCGCGCAGGAGAGTTGTGACAGGCAACTTCTTCTTGCGGTCGATATAGGCGTACATCACATTGTTGATGTCTGTCGCGAATTCAATCCAGGAGCCCTTGAAAGGGATGATTCTGGCTGAATATAACTTCGTTCCGTTAGCGTGCATGCTTTGGTCGAAGAACACACCAGGGGAGCGGTGCAGCTGGGAGACGATGATTCTTTCTGATCCGTTGATTACGAATGTGCCGGCCGGCGTCATGTATGGAATGTTGCCGAGGTACACATCCTGGACTCTTGTGTCAAAGTCCTCGTGCTCGGGATCTGTGCACGAAAGGCGGAGTTTTGCCTTCAGAGGAACATTGTATGTCAGCCCTCTCTCAAGACACTCGTCAATCGAATACTGAGGTGGATCGATGAAGTAATCGATGAATTCCAACTTGTAGTTGTTCCTCGTGTCTTCGATCGGGAATATTTCCTGGAACACCTGGAAGAGACCTTCGTTTTTTCTGTTCTCAGGTGTAGTCTCCAACTGGAAGAAATCCTTGAATGATTTCAACTGAACTTCCAGAAGGTCAGGATATTCCAGAATCTTTGATGTAGCGAACATTATTCGCTTGTTGTTAGTCTTTTTTGACATGTTCTGCCTTTAGGAAATGGAGAAAAACTTAATACGACAAAAAGGTTTAGAGCCTGCCTAGGCTCTAAACCTGATGATTTTCCCGCCAGGGGAAGCTGGGTTATTTAACCTCAACTTCGGCGCCTGCCTCTTCAAGGGCAGCCTTCAGTTGCTCAGCCTCTGCCTTGGATGCCTTCTCCTTCACTGTCTTAGGAGCGCCGTCCACGAGATCCTTAGCTTCCTTCAGACCAAGACCAAGGGCCTCCTTAACGGCCTTGATAACCTGAAGTTTAGCTGCGCCGGCTGACTTGAGGACAACGTCGAACTCAGTCTGCTCTGCTGGAGCGGCCTCAGCGGCTGCCGCAGGACCTGCTACTGCTACCGCAGCGGCTGCAGGCTCGATACCATACTCTTCCTTGAGAACTTTAGCAAGTTCCTGAACATCTTTTACAGTAAGGTTAACCAACTCTTCTGCAAGTGCTTTTACATCTGCCATAATTGATATTTATTAAATTGTTTGTTATTATTTCTCTTCTTTTTCCGAAAGTGTCTTGACAAGTCCGGCGATTGTGCTGCCACCGCCATTCTGGAGAGCGGAGATGACATTGCGCATAGGAGCCTGGAGGAGAGAGACGATGTCTCCGATGAGTTCTTCCCTGGACTTGATGGCGCAGAGCTCGTCGAGTTTTTCGGCTCCGACAAACGCACATTCCTGTACGTAAGCGCCTTTAAGCTGTGGTTTGCCCATCTCCTTCTGAAGCTTCTTGATAAGCTTCGCAGGACCGTTAGGTGTCTCGGCGTACATGATTGCCGTGTTGCCCTTGAGAACCGGAATAATGAGGTTCATCTCCTCGTTGTTCAGTGTCTTGAGGACATGGGCGAACAGGGTGTTCTTCACAACTGTGAGCTTGATTCCCTGCTCGAAGCATGCGCGGCGGAGCTTTACAGTGTTCTCAGCATTCAGTCCCTCGATGTCGGCGACATAGAAGTTAGGATACTGCTTCAGTTGTGCTGAGATGCTTTCAATAATCTGATCTTTCAATTCCTTCTTCATAATGAAATCCTTTTTTACTCAGCGCTGCCGCTTGTGAATGCTTTGACATCTATCTTGATACCCGGACTCATAGTGGTGCAGATAGCCGCACTCTTGAGATATGTGCCCTTGAGAGCCTGTGGCTTGAGTTTCAGAACCTCGTTCAGGAGAGCCGTAGCGTTCTCGCAGATCTGAGCCGGGGTGAAAGAAACCTTACCTATGGCCGCATGTATAATACCGGTCTTGTCGACCTTGAAATCAATCTTGCCGCCCTTTACGTCCTTGACAGCGTTGCCGACTTCCATTGTAACGGTTCCTGTCTTAGGGTTAGGCATAAGTCCTCTTGGACCGAGAATACGGCCGAGAACACCGACCTTGGCCATTACTGAAGGGGTGCAGATGATAACATCCACGTCCGTCCAGCCGCCTTTGATCTTCTCTACATATTCATCGAGACCAACATAGTCTGCTCCGGCTTCCTTGGCCTCGTTCTCCTTGTCAGGAGTACAGAGTACAAGAACCCTTACAACCTTACCTGTTCCGTGAGGAAGGCTTACCACGCCACGGATCATCTGGTTTGCCTTACGAGGATCCACGCCAAGGTTGGCGGAAAACTCGACTGAGGCATCGAACTTTGTGAAGGTGATGTCCTTCAGCATTTCACAAGCCTGGGCAAGAGTGTACTGTTTGGAAGCGTCGTACTTTGCTGTGACCGCTTTCTGATTTTTTGTAATTCTACTCATTTCGCATGTGAAAATTAAAGGTTCTCAGGAAATTTTCCGGTGACTTTGATGCCCATGCTTCTCGCTGTTCCGGCGACCATCTTCATCGCGGACGCAAGAGTGAAAGCGTTGAGGTCTGGCATCTTGCCTTCAGCGATCGCCTTAACCTGATCCCATGTTATGGAGGCCACTTTCCTTCTGTTAGGTTCGCCTGAACCTTTCTGAAGTTTGGCAGCTTCCTTGAGGGAAATGGCTACTGGCGGCTGCTTTACCTCGAACGTGAAGGACTTGTCTGAATAGACAGTGATGACTACAGGCACGATCTTTCCGGCGTTCTGTTGTGTCGCCGCATTGAACTGCTTGCAGAAGTCCATAATGTTCAAGCCTTTGGAACCGAGTGCCGGTCCTACCGGAGGCGCTGGATTAGCAGCTCCTGCTTTGATTTGGAGCTTGATGAATCCGGTAACTTCTTTTGCCATAATTGTTTGTTATTCTTTTGTTACTTGAGTAAAGCTGAGTTCCAGCAGGGTTTTTCTGCCGAAGATCACAACTATAACTTTGAGTTTGCTTCTGTCTTCCTCTATCGCATCTATTGTTCCGCTGAAACCGCTGAACGGGCCGTCTGTGATCTTGACAGACTCTCCGACTTCAAAATTGACTTCCGTCTCGACAGGATTGTCCACATTCTGGTCTTGATTGCCAAGAATCAACTGTGCCTCATCATCTCTGATCGGCACAGGTACTCTTTCGGTCATTGATCCGGATGTTCTCTTCTCTGTCAGGAAACCGGACATTCCAGGAATGTCGTTGCGGATTATATACTCCAATTCCGGGCAAAGCTGTGCCTGAATCAAGACATAGCCAGGATAAAGCAGTCTCTCAACCACTTTCCTCTTGCCATTCTTGGTTACTATCTCACGCTTTACCGGAACAAGAACCTGCGCGACCTGATCCTGCAGGCCAAAGCGCTCTATCTCTTTCTCAAGATAATCCTTGGCCTTCTTTTCCTTGCTTCCCGCTGTCCGAAGGACATACCATTTCATGTCACCCATGGTAATCAAAAAAAATTACAATGTGTAAATTGCTGTCATCAGATGCTCGAAAGCGAAGTCAACCACGAAGAGAACCAAAGCAAGGATCACAGTAGCGACCATAACCAGAAGGGCTGAGCTCTGAAGCTTTTCCCAGGTTGGCCACGTGACCTTCTTGGTGAGTTCCACGTAGGACTCTTTGCAATAGTTAATGAACTTTCTCATCTTTGCATTTAATGGACCTCGTAATTTGGAAGCTTCTACGATGTCTGTTAAACAATTACCAAATCGTAACCTTTGATATTTTAGCAGGGGAAGCAGGATTCGAACCCACATCGACGGTTTTGGAGACCGCTGAACTACCCTTGTTCTATTCCCCTGTGGTCAGGACGGAAATCCATGGACATCCGTCCTGTATGTTGAAGAATTACTCTTCGATCTTGATAACCTGGCCTGCACCTACGGTACGTCCACCTTCACGGATAGCGAACTGGAGACCTTCGTTGAGGGCTACAGGAGTGATGAGCTGAACGTCGATCTCAACGTTATCGCCTGGCATAACCATCTCGACTCCCTCTGGAAGGGTGATCTCACCGGTAACATCGAGGGTACGGATGAAGAACTGAGGACGATAGTGGTTGTGGAATGGAGTGTGACGTCCACCCTCTTCTTTCTTGAGGACGTAGATCTGAGCCTTGAAGTGCTTGTGAGGAGTGATAGAGCCTGGCTTGGCGACAACCTCACCTCTCTTGACTTCCTTCTTGTCAATACCACGGAGGAGAAGACCTACATTGTCTCCGGCCTCACCCTGATCGAGGAGCTTGCGGAACATCTCGACACCTGTTACAACGGTGCTTCTTGGAGCGTCACCGAAACCTACGAGCTCAACCGGGTCATTGACGTGGATTGTACCGGTCTCGATACGACCTGTAACAACGGTACCACGACCGGTGATGGAGAAGATGTCCTCGATAGGCATAAGGAATGGCTTCTCGTTCTGACGTACAGGCTGCGGGATGTACTCGTCAACAGCGTCCATGAGTTCCATAACCTTGTCTTCCCAAACCTTCTCTCCGTTGAGGGCTCCAAGAGCGGATCCACGGATGATAGGGCAGTTCTCATCGAACTTGTAGAATCCGAGAAGGTCACGGATTTCCATCTCAACGAGGTCAAGCATCTCAGCGTCGTCAACAAGGTCAACCTTGTTCATGAACACGAGGATCTTAGGTACGTTCACCTGACGGGCGAGCAGGATGTGCTCACGGGTCTGAGGCATAGGACCGTCGGTAGCGGCTACAACGAGGATGGCTCCATCCATCTGAGCGGCACCAGTAACCATGTTCTTAACGTAGTCAGCGTGGCCTGGGCAGTCTACGTGAGCATAGTGGCGCTTCTCTGTCTCGTACTCTACGTGAGCGGAGTTGATGGTGATACCACGCTCCTTCTCCTCAGGAGCATTGTCGATCTGATCGAAAGACTTTACCTTGTCGGCGTTACCAGAGACTCTCTCGGCGAGAACCTTGGTGATTGCGGCAGTCAAAGTCGTCTTACCGTGGTCAACATGGCCAATTGTACCGATGTTAACGTGCGGCTTCGTTCTTTGGAAAGTTTCTTTTGCCATAATATTATGATTTAAATGAGTAAACTAAATAATGCAGTTTGAGCCGGTGATGGGATTTGAACTCATGACCTCATCCTTACCAAGGATGCGCTCTACCCCTGAGCTACACCGGCTTAATGGAGCGGAAGACGAGGTTCGAACTCGCGACCCTCAGCTTGGAAGGCTGATGCTCTACCAACTGAGCTACTTCCGCGGTTGTTGTGGGAGGAGGTGGACTCGAACCACCGAACCCGAAGGAGCGGATTTACAGTCCGCCGCAATTGCCGCTATGCGATCCTCCCGATATGTCTTTGATACAGCTTTTGGCCGTTTGAGCCGATAGAGGGATTCGAACCCACGACCCCGAGATTACAAATCACGTGCTCTGGCCAACTGAGCTATATCGGCGGTATTTCAATGAATGTTCCCTTTCGCAAAGGGATTGCAAAGATAGGCATTAATTCGGATTATCCAAAACTTTTTTAATTATTTTTGAAAAAGTCCGGCGATTTCTGAATATATCCGCTCGGTGTCAAGCCCGCAGAGTTCCCTTTGCCGCGTCACCGGAGCCTGCGTGATGAACCTGTCGGGGATGCCGAGTCCTTTCACCGTGATGTCGAGCCCGCGGGAGGCGACATATTCACTCACCTCGCTGAACAGGCCGCCTTTGAGACATCCGTCCTCAAGGGTGAGGATATTCCTGAACCGCGCCGCTTCCTCCATAATGCCGGGGTCGAAAGGTTTGAGGAATCTTACATTGAATATGGCAGGCCCCTTTCCTGTCTCCTTTCTCAATCTTTCCGCCGCTTCCACCGCCCTGTTGACCACGGGCCCCAATGCCAGGACGGCCACGTCCTCTCCGTCCGTGATTTTTTCACCCTTGCCTATCTCCAATGGCTCCGGTGTGGCGTTCCGCCAGTCTGTACCTTCGCCAAGACCCCTCGGATAACGGATGACAAACGGCCCGTCCTTTATTCCTGTTCCTGTGTAAAGAAGTCGTTTCAGTTCGATTTCGTCCTTGGGGGCTGCTATCACCGTGCCTGGGATGCAGCGGAGTGACGCCATGTCGAATGCCCCCTGGTGTGTCGCCCCGTCCTCACCCACAAGTCCGGCCCTGTCCAGACACAGCACGACACCGAGGCGCTGGAGGGCAATGTCGTGGATGATCTCATCGTAGGCTCTCTGGGCGAAAGAGGAATAAATCACGCAGTAAGGCTTCATCCCGCCGGCCGCCAACCCTGCAGCGAATGTGGCCGCATGTTCCTCTGCGATCCCTACATCGAAGAACCTGTCCGGGAATCTCTCCGCGAATCCGCTCATGCCGCTTCCTGTTGCCATGGCGGGAGTGATTCCGACCACTTTCGGATCCTTCTCGGCCAGTTCGCAGAGAACCTGACCGAAAACATCTTGGTAGCGTGATGCTGAATATTCCTTGACCTGTCTCTCCCCTGTCTTCGGGTTGAACTTCCCGGGAGCGTGCCACGTTGTAGGGTCTGATTCCGCAGGAGCGTAGCCTTTTCCCTTGACGGTGCAGGTGTGCAGGATTTTCGGCCCCTTTATGTCCTTCAGGCGGCGAAGGGTCTTGACGACCTCCACGACATCATTGCCGTCGATAGGGCCGAAGTACCTGAATCCGAACGCCTCGAAGAGGTCGCCCCCGGAAGTTGTGACCAGTCCGGACTTGGTCTTCCGCACGAACCATTGGATCCTGTCGCGGAACTTGCCGGCTCCAAGCTTTTCCCAGATGCGGGTCTTGATGCGGTTGTAGGCCGGATCGGTCGTCAGTTTCAGCAGATATGAATGCAGGGCTCCCTTGTTGCCGTCGATGGCCATATCGTTGTCGTTCAGCACGACGAGAAGATCCGTGTCTTCCCATCCGGCGTTGTTGAGTCCCTCAAGCGCCAGCCCTCCGGTCATCGCTCCGTCACCGATCATCGCCACGACCTTCTCGCCCGTGCCCGACAGCTTGGCGGCTTCGGCCATTCCAAGCGCCGCGGAGATTGATGTGGACGCGTGCCCGGCTCCGAACGCGTCATATTCGCTCTCGTCCCTGTTCGGGAATCCGCTTATCCCGTCCGGCATCCTGTTCTTTTTGAAGGCCTCTTTCCGGCCGGTCAGAATCTTGTGCGCGTATGCCTGATGCCCCACGTCAAAGACCAGTTTGTCCTTCGGTGTGTCAAACACATAGTGCAGACCCACAATCAGTTCCACGGCGCCAAGACTGGACGCCAGATGCCCCGGATTGTCCGCGCAGCACCTGACGATGTAGTCCCGGATCTCGCCGCAGAGCGGTCGCAGTTCCTCTATATCCAGTCTCCTGAGGTCTTCAGGAGAATTGATCTTATCTAGAATCATAAGGACGAAGGTACGACTTTATTCCGACATTTTTCTTATATTCGCAAGTTGTTTGAATATTTTTACATTCATTACGAATATATTTTAAAGAAATAATCAAATGTCAGAAAAGATCCAAAAACTGATGAATGACTCGCCGGCCGCAAGGTGGACCGCCCTCATTCTTATCGCGCTGATGATGTTCTTCGGCTACATGTTCGTGGACGTGATGTCTCCATTGCAGGCCCTGATCGAGCAGCAGAGGGGCTGGAGCCCGGACGTGTTCGGAACCTACGCCAGCGCTGAGTACATCCTCAATGTCTGCGGTTTCCTGATTCTCGCCGGTATCATCCTGGACAAGATGGGAGTCCGTTTCACGGGAATACTCTCCGCTTCGATGATGTTCATCGGAGCGTCGATTAAATATATAGGTATAACAGACTGGTTCCAGACCACGGCTTTCTGCGAGTGGCTCGGAACCTGGTGGGTCTCAATGCCTGGCAGCGCCAAAATGGCCGCACTCGGCTTTATGATCTTCGGATGCGGCTGCGAGATGGCCGGCACGACAGTCTCCAAAGCCATCGCCAAATGGTTCAAAGGCAAGGAGATGGCTATGGCGATGGGCGTGGAGATGGCAATCGCCCGTGTAGGAGTCTTCTGTGTGTTCTCGATCAGCCCTATCCTCGCCTCCAAACTCGGTGGTGTGCAGGGTCCTGTCGGATTCTGCACTGTCCTGCTTCTCATCGGCCTCATCAACTTCCTTGTGTTCAGCGTTATGGACAAGAAGTTCGACGGGCAGCTTGTGGAGGCAGGAGTCAAATCAGAAGAGCCGTCTTCTGATGAGGAATTCAAACTCAGCGATCTCGGCAAGATCTTCTCCTCGCAGAGTTTCTGGGTTGTCGCCCTTCTGTGCGTCCTCTACTATTCAGCGATCTTCCCGTTCCAGAGATATGGCGCGAATATGCTCCAGTGCAATCTGGATGGAATCTCCGCCAAGACAGCCTCTGACATATTCAGGTGGTTCCCGATCGGCGCCGCCATCATCACTCCGTTCCTTGGCAGGTTCCTTGACATGAAGGGTAAAGGTGCGACCATGCTTATCTGGGGCGCCCTGCTTTTGATTGTCTGCCATTTGGTGTTCGCTTTCGCGCTGCCTGCGACGCACAGCAAATTCCTGGCTCTCGCCACGATTGTGGTGCTTGGCATCAGTTTCGCGCTCGTTCCGGCCGCCCTATGGCCATCGGTTCCGAAGATCATCGACGAGAAGATTCTCGGCTCGGCCTACTGCCTTATCTTCTGGGTTCAGAACATCGGCCTCTGCTTCGTTCCTAAGCTTATCGGAAGTGTTCTGGCGAGCGTCAACGCCGACAACCCTGCCGTCATCGCCGCCAAGGCCGCCGGCGCCGAGTTCATCCCTTACAACTACACGATTCCGCTCGTCATCTTCGCTGGATTCGGTGTGGCCGCCCTTCTGATCGCCCTTTACCTCAAGGTTCTTGACGGCAAGCGCCACCTCGGCCTTGAGCAGCCGAATATTCAGAAGTAGTTTTTTGAATATACAAGGCCTTTTTGCGGCAGGGAGGGGCTTGGCTCCGACGGGTAAATCCCTCCCTTCGCTCAGGGCCCCTCCCGTCCACGTGGCCACGTGCGGCC
>OJAM01000294.1_pt1 | contig 23741 bp, 24 predicted proteins | sample 1589071 | NCBI WGS metagenome assembly OJAM01 (sample SAMN03283243) | human gut metagenome | biome: human-associated habitat; material: feces | host: Homo sapiens | place: Peru | collected 2012
TTCAAAATTGTATTTTGTTGTGTATGTATCATCAGTATACCATCCATCAAAAGTAAATCCTTCTTTTGTTGGTGCTGTGGTTGGTTCTGCAACTTTTTCTCCTTCTTTAACTGTTACAGGAGCTATTGTGTTTCCGCCTTTAGTATCAAAAGTTACTGTGTATTTTTGAACAACAACTTCATTCCATTTAGCATAAAGAGTCATACTATTAGTAATCGGTGTGTTGAAATCAAATTTCTTATCGAATGTTGCCGTTTCATACCATCCATCAAAAGTAAATCCTTCTTTTGTTGGAGCTGGTGTTGGTTCTGATACTTTTTCTCCAGCATTCACATTTTGTGATTCAACTGATGTTCCATCATTTGAATTAAATGTTATAGTATAAACAGCTGGTGTTCCAATTGCTTTTCCTAAATCAACAGTAACATAAGCACCCCAAGGCCACCTTGTTACATCTACGGTTGAGGTAACATCTTCATCATTATAGATAACTTTTAAATCTGAAGAAAGTTGATATCCATCATTTGCTTTTACTTGAAATCTATATCCATACTTTGTTTTGCCATCATTTACTGCAACTGGTGTTTCTGAACCAAATCCACTCCACACAGAAGTTTCATTTATAAAGTATGCCCAATCTGTACCAGTTCCAAAACTAATATTCTCAGTAGTAGTTCTAGGATTAAATGATGGTAGTGTTCCTACTGGAACTTTTCCATATTGAAAATCTCCAGCAAGTCTAATCTCATTGATAGAATTTGCAGCTTCCCATTTTGCATAAAGAGTCATACTATTAGTAATCGGTGTGTTGAAATCAAATTTCTTATCGAATGTTGCCGTTTCATACCAACCTCTAAAAAGATATTTATCTTTTGTTGGTGTTTTTGGTACTTTAATTTTCAATCCATTTACAACTTCTTGTGGTGCAGTTTCTGATCCACCATTTGAATTAAATGTTACAGTATGAGTAGCAGGGTTTTCTCCTATTGCTTTTCCCAAATCAACAGTAACATAAACACCCCAAGGCCATCTTCTTGATAATTCAGCAGTTGAGGTAACATCTGTACCATTATAGATAACTTTTAAATCTGAAGCAAGTTGATATCCATCATTTGTTCTTACTTGAAATCTATATCCATACTTTGTGGTACTATCATTATATGCAACTGGTGTTTCTGAACCAAATCCACTCCACACAGAAGTTGCATTTATAAAGTATGACCAATCTGAATTAGTTCCCAAACTAATACCCTCAGTAGTAGTTGCAGGATTAAATGATGGTAATATTCCTGCTGGAACAGTTCCATATTGATATTTACCTGTCAAATTAATTTCGGTAATATCAGTTGTTTCTGCATTTACATTAGTTAATCCCACCGAAAAGACTGCCACTAATGTAAATAATGTTATAGTCAATTTTTTGACTAAATTAGATTTGCTCATCAAATCTTCCTCCTTCCTATTACATTATATCATAAGATTTTAAAATTTACTATTAATCATCATCATTTTGAGCTAAAAGTTTTAACGCATTTATTTTGTCAAGTTCAAAAATGACTTTTATCATATTTTTTACACCTAAAATTATGACTTTTAGCATCTTTTCTTTTTTTCAAATTAGTATATAATATTAGTGTGAGGTGGTGCTATTGCGTAAGAAAATAGTAATATTTGATAATAATTCAATACTAATAATGGCTTTAAATGAGTATCTATCTAATAAATATGAAGTAATAGTTGAAGAAGATTTAACTAAAATATTAGATATATGTAATGATTATAAACCTGACATAGTTATTGCAGAACTATATGTAAATGATAAGTTTACTGTTGATTATATCAATAAAGTAAAAGAACTATATAAAGATATAAAGTTTGTAATTTATACCAGATTTAATCAAAGTGTAATCATTGAAGATTTAAAGAATATAGATTGCATCATTTTAAAAAATGCTTTGCTAGATGAAATAGGACAAAAACTAGAGGATTTATTCAAATAGTTTATGTGCTATTTTTTTATAAATAAAATTTTATATTTTTGTAGTATAATTATTATGTGGTGATCTTATGAATAAAAAGTTAAAAACCTTTTTAATCATATTTTCAATTTTATGTTCCATAACATTAGTATATTCAATTTATAATATTATTGTGTGGAAGTTAGACTCAAATAAAACAAATAATCAAATTGAAGAAATACAGGAAGAAATACAAATAATTGAAATTGAAGATAATGATAATACTGAAATTATAGAGCAAGAAGAAGAAATACCAAAATCAAATCCTTATTGGGATTATATTGGTATGAATATGATAGATGTTAATTTCAGTGAATTAAAAAACATCAATAATGATGTTCGTGGATGGATTAAACTTAATGGTACTAATATAAATTATCCTTTCGTGCAATCTAACAATAATAAATATTATTTAACACATAGTTTTGATAAATCTTATAATTCTGCTGGTTGGTTATTTCTAGATTATAGAAATAATATAAATAACAATAAAAATACCATTATCTATGCTCACGGAAGAACTGATAAAACAATGTTTGGATCATTAAGGAATGTATTAACTAATAATTGGCTTAAAGATACAAATAACTATGTAATAAAAATATCTACTGAAACTGAAAACAGTTTATGGCAAATATTTAGTACATACCATTTACCTACAACAAGTGATTATTTACAAACTAATTTTAATAATGATAATGAATTTCAAGATTTTATCAATATGATAATTAGTAGAAGTTCTTATAATTTTAATACAAGTGTAAGTGTTAATGATAATATTCTTACCTTATCTACTTGTTATAGTAATAGTGACAAAATGGTAGTTCATGCTAAATTAATTAAAAAAGAGCAAAAATAAAAAGACAGAGTGACATAATACATAAATATTATATCTTCACCATACCCTATCTTTTTTCATTTTGATTTTTTCATTTAGAGAATAATTTGATGAAAAATCAAAATATAGTCAATCGGCTAACTACTACCGATACATAGATTATACCACAAATATTTTTTTTGGTAAATACAATTTTTATTATTTTTTAGTTTTTATATTTATATATTTTTTGATTTTTATGAAATCTTATATATTTTATAAATATATTTAAAGCAGTATTTCCATTAGGGAGTGGAAGTAGCAAAATAAAAGTTATAAGTGGAAATAGAAAAAATAAAAATATTTTTACTTTAAAACTTGTTGATAACATTTGAAGTAGATAACCTAATCCTAAACTTATAGCCATAGCAATTATTTCAATTATTCCAAATCCTTTAAATATTTCTCTTTTGGTTTTTATATTTTTGGGAATTAAATACATATTAATACCACTTCCTATCATAAATATTATTTGAATCATTTTGACTCATATACTGATTTCTTATTGGATTATATCTCATACTATATGGTTGTTTAAAAGGATTAGAATTACTATATTTCATAACATTATCAGAGTTAGATTTTTTATTTTGATTTTGTTTTAGGAACTCTCCAACTTGTTCGTAAGCTTTTCTAGGATTATGTTGTGAAATAGTTTCCTGTACAACACTTTTTTGCTCTGGTGTTAATGTTTTTCCTTTATTAAACATACCTGAAATATTACTTATACCATTACCCATAAGATTTGATCCTCCTTTAACGACATTAGCTCCTTTACTTAAAGCCCAAGAAGTTCCAGCTGAAGCCATACTAATTCCACTTGATAGTCCTGAGCCAACAGCCATAAGTGATTGCATATCACCAAATGCTGTCATCATACCTGATTGTTGTCCTAATAGTGAACTTATTATTGTTGGAGTAGAGATTATGAAAAGTAAAGCTCCAATAATTAAGAATATTCCTGTTAATAATCCATTATCAGTAAAGGCAGTACCAAACATATTCAGTAATAATCCAATACAAACAAATTGAACTACAGTAATTAAAAAAACACCCATTGCTGACTTACACCAAGTCTCAAATGATTTTGATGACTTATTAGTTAATCCTGTGCAACAAAATGGTGCAATTACTTTATACAATGCAATTTCCATGACTCGTTTAGCCATTTGAATTGCAACAAAGAAAAGTAGAAAGACAGTTACTATCGAGAGAATCACGAGCATAAAGAAATTAAGTGAATAAACATAGACATCACCAATACCTATGAATCCTCCAGTAGTATCATTTATATCAATAGTTTTCCAATTATTAACTAAAGTATCAATATCTTCTGATTCCATCTCATTTTGATAAACCATAGATCTGATTATTGCTTTTGAAATAGTCCCCTCTGAATCAGTAGTAGTATTCATACCTGATACTTGAATAACTGAATCAGTAAGAGCTGTTGATATATTATGACCAAACTGAAAAAGTGGTGTTATTAAAAACATCATTACAATTGCTAAAACTATACCTCTATAAACTGATAAAGGACTAGACCTTTCTTCATTTTTAACAATATAATTCATAATTAGCTCAATAATTACTTTAAGTATGAGCCAACTACAAGCAACAATTACAGCACCACCAAATATTTTATTTACATATTCATTATCAAAGAATTTATATCGCCATATTTTATCAATGATATCAAAGAATCCATCAAGTAGCCACATAACACCTTTTGCTATAGACCACATAATTTCTCTATAAATATCTTTAAAAAATCCCTGTTTAACAGGTGTTATTTCTAATATTATTCATTAGCACCTCCTAATAACTTACTTTATCAACAAGATATGCAAGAACAACAACTTGTTTTGTTTTATTTTTACTACAAGTAGTTAAAACTAGTGTAGTTTGTTCTTTATCTCTTGAAACATCAATGATACCATTTTTATCTACTTCATAATTCTTATTAACTTTATAAATATATTTAGTATTATTGTAATAAACATTTATTTCATCATTAACTTTTAATTTGTATAGATTTTTAAAATATGCAGTTCTGCCACTTCCTGAATGACCAGCAATCGCAAGAATACCATTAGTAACATCGGGCATATCAGAATTGATAAGAACTTCAATGTTTTTATCAACATCATTGTTTCGATCATCTATATTAAAAAATCCTCTTTTAAAATCTATGGTTGGGATTTCTACGACACCAATATAATTGTAATTTTCTTCTTTTGGAGTTTTCTCTTTAGGTTGTTCCTCTTGTTCTATTTCAACAGGTGGTTCTTCTTTTTTTACTTCTTCAATGAAGTCATTAGCTTTATTATTATCTACTTTATGTGAATAATAATTATAAATATTATAACTTGCAAATATACTTAACCCTATTAGTAAAAGCAAAGAGCCAATTACTATGAATCGACTCTTACTTATTTTTTCTTTTATCATAAACAATAAATCCTATTCCTGCGATAACTAATATAATAGTTACAACATCTATTACTTTAGAATCTGAAACTGAAGTTTTAGGAACTTCGAATATTTCTTTTTCATTGGTTAAGTATGATTTTACAATTTCGCCATCTTCTTTTATTTCGAAGAAGTGTTCATCAGTATTGAGAATGTAGCCTTCTGGAGCTTCTTTCTCAATAAATTTATATTTACCGATTGGTAAATCTTTTATTGTTATCTTACCATCAGAATCAGTACGACCACTAAATATTAATTTATCATCTTCTGTGTATACTTCAATTAAAGCATTAGGTACAGGATCTGCTGTTGATAAATCAGTTTTAGATATTTCAACATCGCCTTTACCAATATGATTTTTAAAAGTATAAGATAAAGAGATAATAGGAGTTTTAGAATCTTTATACTCCAATTTAAAACAATATGGTTTATTATCAAGAATGTGATTATCATCGGTACTAGTTTCCACTATACAATAGTTACCTAGATATAAATTATCTAATTTATAAAATCCATCAACGGTTTTAAATGATTTAACTTTTTCTTTATCTTTATAAATTAAAGTGCCATCTTGTGAATAAATATCACCATTAGCATATAAATCAAATGATACATCATTTAATTTAATTTCTTCATATCTAAAAGTACCATCTTCAAGTATAAACTTTTCACCAACTTTAGTAAGGTTGAATTCGCCCTTAACTTGTTTATTAGAGAACTTAACTTCAATTATTATGTCATCACCATCAACCACAAAATTACTATTTTCATTTATTGAAAAAGCAATTGGTGTAGTATTAACAACATAGCCTTTAATGTCTTGATCTTCTAATTCCTCAATTTGATAGTTACCACTATTTAAGATGTTAGGAGTAGTAAAATATCCTCCTTTAGTTTCAAAAGTACAAATAGTTTGTTTTGTTGGGTATGTTATATCTTGACATACATACTCATTAGTATCAGTATTTTTAATTTTGAATTTGATACCATCTCTAACTAATACTTTGTTAGAATCTTCATCAACTTTAATAAGTTTTAATTTAGCAGTTATTTCTGCATTAGATAAAACTTTACTAATTTCAGCATCAGAATTTTCATCAACAACTATTTCAAAGTCGTTAACTTTTTCATAGTTAGGAGTAGAATTTACTTGTCTAAAAGTATACTTACCATAAGGTAAAGTGATTTCAGCGAATCCATTTTTGTCAGTAGTGATAGTATCTACTAAACAATATGGATTAACTTCGGTATCAGTATCAACATCAATTGATAATAAATTATGTGTTTGTCTTGGAGTACAATTATTTAAATAAATCTCAAAAGTAATATTAGGCTCAGGTGTTAAAATACCTGTTTTATTACTTGCTATTACTTTGAATATATTTACTTTACTTTTGATAACCTTTTCATAAACATCAATATAGATATCTAAATTATCTTCAGTTAAAGTAAATCTATGTTCTTCAGTATCTAATAAATATCCTTTACTAGCTTTCTTTTCTTTTAGAATATATTCCTTATTAGGAAATAATATTTTTTCAGTTTTAGCATAACCATATTTATCAGTAACAAGTGTTGTTACTAAATTATAATCAGTATCATAAATCTCATAAATAGCACCTTCAAGAGTAGCATTTCCTTGTGGATATGATTCCATTGTGTCTTTATCTAATTTATAAAGTTCAATACTACCACCTGATATTTTGATAGTAAATCTTGAATTGACAGGATCGTAATTCCCTGGTCTAAATACATTTTGTGAATGATTACTAAAATATACCACAGGTGGCATATCATATTTAGTAGCTTTCTTAACAAAAGTTATTTCACCATCACCAACTGCTGTTGGAGTGATAGTTAAAGTATTACCATTGATACTTGCATTAACATTACTACTAGACTCAATTTTATAATCACTTAAAACTCCATTATTATCAGTTAAAGTAATTGTTTGACCTAGTGGAGCAATAACTCCATCAGTATTGAAACTAGGTTTTGCATAATGACCTGCAACAAGTGATTCAAGTTCTGCAATTTCACTAGTGAATTTACTATCATTTCTAGTTCCATTAAGAGTATCAGTAAAATACATTACTGATGTTGGCTCTGCAGTTCTCCAAATCAAAAGTTGAGTTATAGCATACCATTTTTGTGCTGAATGATTATAACCATTATCATTATAACCATATCCATAATAGGCAAGTAGTGATATACGAGTCCATTGATCTTCAGTCATATTTAGAACAGTAGCAAAATCACTTCTTTCAATATTATAGTAAGGTAAGTTATTATCTATATCAACATATGGCTGTACACAGTAAACGAATTTATTATCTTCACTTCTACGAATGAATCCAGCTTGTTGATATTTTTTATAGCCATCAGCTCGTTCTTTTCTAATGAAAATATTAGGTATTTTTTCTGATGGCCATATAGCCTGACCTGTGTACTGTTCAGCATTAACTTTTGTTATGCCAAAAATAGTAGATAAAAAAAGTACACTTATAAAAGCATACCTTAATAATTTCTTTTTCATTTCTCAAATCCTTTCATTATATTAAAAAAAGCACTAATGTGCTTAAAAAGTTTTCATCATCTCACCGAGATAATTACCAGCATAACTTAATATGCTTTGACAAGAAAATCCTAAACCTTCTTGGCTTTCTTCCATAAGTTTATTACCTTTTGAAATACAAGCATTTTTAGTATTTTCTTCAGTTCCATAATCATCAATAGAAAAGTCTATTCTAGCCCAAGACCAAAGTGGCTTGTGATAATAGTCATATTCAGATATGCCTAATTCTTCCCAAGCTGTTTGTTCTCTAGATGGCTGTTCTTCAACTTTTGGTGGTTGATAATTTGGAGTAGTAGTGGTAGTTCCACTATTAGATGGATTAGTTGTTTTATTTTCTTCTTTAATTTTTTCATTATTAGAAGTATTATTTTCTACTTTAGGTATTTCATCTATATTTGGAGTTTGTTCTTCCTGTATAAAATCATTATTTTTTTGTTCCTCATTAGTTATAGAATTAGAGTTATCTTTATTTGAATCTTTGTCTATAACATCTTGCATATTATTATTAGGAATTGGATCAGTTTTATTGTTTTTAGAAAATGAATAATGATAAAAAATAGAAGTGGAAAGAACAGTAACAACAATTAAAACGAAAGTAAGTAGAATGTATTTGATATATTTCATAATACACCTCTTTTCAAGCAAATGTTAACTCAATTATTAAAATAAATCAAGTTATCACAGTTAAATACTGCTTTAAATGATCCAAATCGTAAAGTAAATCAACTAAATTACATCTTATTTCAACATTTTTATAATGTTTTTTAAGTTTTCTTTCAAAGTAACTAGCCAAGTTTTCAATATAGTAAATGCTATTCATTTTAGAATCAATTTTCTTTTTTAAAATCCGTTCACTTTCAACACGATTTTCAAAAAAATTAAAATAATCCAGCATATCATAAACTCTATTTACTAGCTGATGACTTACTACAAATGAATGCCAATTTTTCTTTTTCATTACATACCTAATGGCTTATTATTAGGAAAATATTCTTCTTCTAATATTTCAATGTCACTAGCATTGTAATTTACTGCCTCATAAAAAGAAATGGAATTTTGTTTTAAGAATGTGCATATTGAATTATAGATTGTATCAAAATCCTTACATCCTGCATAATCTACTAAATGATTTACAAGTAGATGCAGTCTATAAACCATATCCTGAACTTTCATAACAAAGTAATCTAAATCATCACCAAACTCATCATTATAATATTTTTCAAAACCATTATAAAACTTTTTATTAAGTCTTTTATGAAATAATAGTTTTCTTAAAATATCTATATTATCAAGTGGGATGCTTTCAATTTTTTTGTCTTCTAATAATTCATTAACACACAAATTGAAATGATCGATATTCATTATTTAAAATATCCTAATATCCAACTTACAAATTGAGTAGTGACAAGTGCAGAAACTCCTGCGATTATTGTAGTTCTTATTTTTCTATCATAACTAGCTTTTTGATTATCATCGCTAGATGCCATTTTTAAAGCATAATCCTTTGCAACAAAAAAGGCTGTTCCTCCAATTACGAATAATTTAAGGTAGCCCATTGCATCATTAATTAAATTTAAAACATTTTGTAAAATTTGTTCCAGTTAAATGCACACCTCCAAAATAGTATCTTTTTTTCTATTTTTTGTGGTATACTTATTTATACCGAAGGACTTTAGATGGGTAAGAGAATCTAAATAATTATTCTTTCGGTTTTTTTCTACAATAATATAATTTATTCAAACATTCCTCCTATATATTTTATTTACTCTCATTGTAATCAAATAAGATTTTAAGTTGGACTCCATTTTCGAGTCTTTTTTTTATAACTTCACAATATTTGTCAGTTATTTCAATTCCAATCCATTTACGAGAAAGAATTTCACATCCTAATAAAGTCGAGCCACTGCCACTTGTAAAGTCCAAAACTAAATCTCCAACTTGAGTATATGTTGATATAAGATATTCCATAAGGTTAACAGGCTTTTGTGTTGGATGAAACAATTGTGATTCACGAGCAAATTGTATTACATTTCTAGGATAGTTACCATATTCTTGTAAATGCTCATGTCTTTCAGTATTCTTTTTCTCACTTAAATAGTTAACAGGAGTTCTTGTTACTTTAAGATTTACTGAAATTGTTCCCTGTGGATAATACTTCATATGTACAAGAGAGTGATGTACAGTTCCACCTTTTGAAAATACCATAATATCTTCATAGCATCTTAATGGTTGATATTTAGCATTTTGAAATCCTGTTATTTGAGTTTTTAACCATTTCCAATCATAACGATAAAGTTTATTATTACTTAATCGCAAATTACTAGAAAAAGGCTCATTACCAAATAATACAATAGCACCATCTTCCTTAATCAATTTTAGAAGTTTATCCCACATCTTATCAAAAGGAATTATTTGATCCCAAGTATATCCAGTTACTGCATATGGTGGATCAGTTATTATAGCATCTACTTTAATGCCTTTCTCAATAAGATAATCCATAACTTCTAAACAATCACCTTTATATAGGCTACCATTACTTGTAGAGTAGTATGGCTTACAAGTTATATTTAATCACCTCCAATTCTTTTAGATTTAGTTTTTTGATAACGAGTTCCCTATAAACTCAAAACAAATTAATGAACTTATCTAATCCTAAATATAAACAAAATCTAATTGTAGCACTATTTCTAGCTTGAATTAGTTTTCTTTGATAGATACAAAGTTCATCACAAATGTCAAAGTCTTTAAGACGGTCTATATAAGATAATTTAAATGCATCTTTTTCCAAATCATTTAAATTGTTATATGCCATCTTGTATTTTAATAAGACTTGTTGCATTTTTTCTTTTGTTTGATAATCCCTAATCATCATTGAATCCATTTGACTAGTGTTGGGCTTTTTAGCACCACCAACTTTTAAATCGCCACCTGAATCAAATCTAATTCTATAATATTCATCATTTAACATAGCTTCAATTGTTATGGTAATTTCTAGAAAAGCAAGAGTTAATGCTTTATACTTACTAAGGTCAAATTGTTTAACTATGAAATCAGATAAAAACTCATTAGATCTAGCTCTCATAATTCCTCCTTCCAAATTTTTATACAAAAATAGAGCATAATTCACATACAAGTGAAAAATGCTCTATCGTTTGTTAAATTTTTGTTAACAAGAAAATCAAAATTGATTTCCTTGTAAAAAACATTTTTTGTAAAACTATACACTGCTAGAATTTCAATCATATATAGGAACACCTCCAACTTGAGATAATGTTATCCCATATATATATTAACATCTAAGTTTTTTCATATCTACCCTTGATTAAGGGTATAATTCTTAAACACAATAATGGTGTGTTCAATACTACCTTATAGCTGTTGCTATTATAACCATTATATCGTAAAAAAATAATTATGCAATATCAAAAAAATGACTAGTATTTTGTATATCAAAGTTGATGAAAGAATTACTAGATAAAGAAATGAAAATAAAAATAAAATGACAATAATGTTTAAATCAAAAATATATTTATTATGTCATTTTATTCTTGGTACTACTAATGACTCATATTCCACAAGTCCTTTAAAATCAATTGTTATTGCTTGGAATATATGAAATTAGATCCGAATACTTGCAATCTAAAACATAACAAATTTTGGCTAAAACATCTTTATCATATCTTTGTATAAAATTATTACAATAATTATAAATAACATCATACTTAATTCCTGTTAAAACACTCAATTTATACATTGAAATATTTTTTTCTTCAAGAATTTTATTAATACATAAGACTAGTTCGCCATAATTGGTGTCCAAAGCAATAGTTTTTTCACCAACCATATTATGTTTTCAGAAATCTCCTTTCCATCCAATATGGATTAGAGTGGTGTTCAAAAAAATAAAGGTAGTATAAAATCTTAATAGATTAAATACTACCTTATCTATTTGAATGTAAATGAGTTAAAATTATCTTGATTTACCACAAATATCATCAATATCAGCATTGTATAATTCACACAATAAAATCAATTTGTCAGTAGGTATTTTAATCTTTCCACTGAAATACCTATAGCAAGTTGATTTATCAGTATCAATATATTTTGCAATACTTGTATATGAGTGCTTACTTTCATCTTTATATTTGTTTAAGTTAGCCCTTAATATATCGTAATTTATAGGTTTAATTTTATATTTAGGGAGTCTGATAGTTCCAATTCCTAAAATATACGATATGGGTACATCATATAATAATGAAAGCTTATCTGCTACACCAAGTGGTATTATTATATTGCCAACTTCCCAATTTGCATAAGTAGAACGATTAACATTTAACTTATCTGCAACGAATTGTTGGCTATATTCTTTTTCTTCTCTTAACTTATTTAATCTTTGCATATACATTGAACTCACCCTATAATAATTTTCTCATTAAAAGAAAGAAAACTATTATTTTGTCCAATGAGTGCAACGAAAATAATAAAAAAAATAAAAAGTGTGTTATAATAAAATAGAAATAACTCAAAATATTAGTTATTTTCTATTAGTCAGATTAACTCTATTAGGAAGTTCAGTTAAATCATTACGTTTTATAAACAGTTCATATGGTTCGACATCTAATGCTTCAGCAACTCTGCTAATCATAATAAATGGTGGATTATGCATACCCCTCTCTAATCGGCTAATATAGTTAGGGGTTACATCCATTTTCTCGGCGAGTTGCTCTTGAGTATAACCATTTCTAAAACGATAGTATTTAACATTTTTACCAAATAATGTTTTTAACTCCATCGTATCACCACACTAATATTATGATACGAATTTATTTACATTATTACCACAACCTAACTAGCATAGTTGGTCTGACTAATTATTATTTAGGAAGAAAGGAGTGAAAAGAAAAACTATAAAAATTAATGGTTTTTATACTAGACCTATGTAGTAAAGTAAAAGTAGTATAAGAAAGGATTTTATAAAGAATGTTAGAAACAAGAAAAGACAATATGCTTAAAATTGTTTTTAATGGCGACTATAATTCTAATGATGCAATAATATATAAATTTTTATTAAAATCTACTTTAGATGAACTAATAGGCAAACTCAACGATAAGAAAACAAAATGTATAAAAAGCACTATTTGTAATTACACTGGAAAAGGATTTCTAACTAGCGAAGAACAATTTTTAGATTTATTAAATAATTTTATTGCGAGATTTAAAACTGATTTTTATTTTTTGGGAAGTTATGAGATGTTAATTTTGCAACTTGTTTTAGAAAATGGAAAAAATGATGATTTCTTGTTATGTAAAAACTATTGGGGAAACAATGACTTCATAAAGTATTTTAAATATAATATTGAAAAATATATAGTTACAGCTTTTTATGATAATTTAAAATCAGTAGCAGAAGTTAGTGATAAAGTTAAATATTTCTTAAAAGAAAAAGGTATTAAAATAAATAAAATTAGTTTAAGACATCATGATGATGTTAGTAAATTGTATAAGTTACTCCGTGAATTATCAGTAAGCAATCATGATACATGGTCATCATTATTTCTATTTAGTAGTTTGCAAAAACAAATTCTTGAAATGAAAGATGAAATTGATATTGTGGATCGTAGTATAAGATTATTAGAAAATTATGCATTACAATATGAAATTGCTATTAAAAATTATTACAGCAAAAAAGATGCAATAAGCATCTTACTATAAAGATTTGAATCAATCGCTAGTACAGGATTGGTTTTTTTATTTTCTTTGGATGTGAATTAGTTGTGTAATAGCATCTTCTAAAAAGATGATTATCATCCATATCAATATCAGGATAGCCACCTTCTAAATAGTCACAAAGTGCTTTTTGCAGATTAATTACTTTCCTATATATATAGGGTGGTAAAGAAATACTTTCACTAACATACATAACTTCAAGTATTTCTTTGAGTACAAAAGCTCCTTCATTGACTTTAAAATCTTTATAAAACTTCACGATAACATCACCTCGTTAATGATGTTAACTCTGTAGAATAAATAATACAAGTTGTTTTTAAATTAAATTATAAAAAAACGATTTAACCTTATATAATAAGGAAAAATCGATAATCTTCTATGGCAGGGGATAAGTGAATCGAACACTTAACTAAAGTTTTGGAGACTTCTATTTTACCGTTAAACTAATCCCCTATATATAAAGGTAGTATTGTTAACAACACATACCAATTATAACACAATTACATATGATTTTCAATTTATGTACCAATAAAAACTGCTATCATTTTTCATTGAAATTAATCAAAAATAATAAAGAACAATTAATACCGATTAATAAAAATTAAATCATTTGGTACATTTTTTCGTACATTTCTTTAATTTTTATAATTTTCATAACACAAAGTGCCTGTATTTTCCAGCATTTATAGGGATATCCATATAAAGTGAATTAAACCCAACTCAATACTTTTGGAGACCATTATTATACCATTTAACTAATCCCCTATGATTGCAACAAATTGATAATATCATATTTTACATACTTTGTAAACATTTTTGAAACATTTTTTTAAATTAACAAAAAAAGAAAGACTATATGCTTTCTTTAACAAGCTTTTATTTATTTTTACTTATATTTAAGTATTTTCTTAATATATTATCTAATTCTTTTTGATCTATTGGTTTTGATAAGTATCCAACAAATCCTTCGCGTAAATACATTTCTTTAGAACCTTCTATTGCATTTGCTGTAAGTACAATAACTGGTGTGTCAAATCCTTCAGCTCTTTTCTTTAAGTTATATAGTGTTTGAATACCATCCATATCAGGCATCATGTGATCTAAAAATATTAAATCAAATTTATGATTTTTAGTTATGTTTAAACATTCTAATCCACTATTAACACATGTTACTTTAAGTTTGTATGCTTTTAAAAGTTTTTCTGCAACTTTTAGATTGAGAACATTATCATCTACGAGTAATACTTCGTAGTTGCTACCATCAAATCTTTCATGTACATCCTTTTTGGTTATCTCATAGTCTTTTATATCACCAAGTTGCTTCTTATCTACAATAGTTTGTTCTAATTCTACGGTAAATGTTGTTCCTTTTTGGTATGTACTTTCAAAGCTTATTTTACCATTCATCAAATTTAGTAATTGTTTAGTTATTACAAGTCCAAGACCTGTTCCTTCAATATTTTTATTTCCTTGATCTAATCTTTCAAATTTTTTAAATAATTTGTCATAGTCGCTTTTCTTTATACCTATACCTGTATCAATTACTTTAAATGTTAATAAAACTTTATTTCCAACTATTTTTGAATCTATGTTTAAAGTTATTGACCCTTTTTTAGTATACTTGACGGCATTAGTTAATAAATTAAGAAGTATTTGATGTACTTTTACTTTATCTCCCATTATTTTACTTGGAATATTTCCTTTAACTGTAACATTAAATTTGATTGGTTTTTCTGATAATGATACTTTAACTATGTTAGATAATTCTCCGATTACTTCTCCTAGATTATATGGCTCATTAATTAAGACCATTTTGCCTTCTTCTACTTTGGTTATATCTAATATATTATTAATTATTTCTAGCAATATTTCACCAGCTTGATTAATATTTTTTACATCTTCATACATGGTATTAGAAATATTGCTTTCTAGAATAGATTCTGATAGTCCAATAATAACATTTAGCGGGGTTCTTATTTCATGTGATACGCTTGCAAGAAAATCTGTTTTCGCTTTATTAGCTGCTTCTGCTTTTTCTTTTAATATATTTAATTCTTGAATATATTTTATGTCAGGATTCTCTAATGTAAAATATATAAAGATAGTTACTAAACTTACTCCACTACTTAAAAGTAGGACATTGGGAATAAATACCTGTAGAGCAAAAGAACTTAGAAATAATATTATAGATATTAATATAGACCAATTTTTATCTGAAGAGAGTTTTCTTGATGTATATAGTAAGGATAATAGTAAGAAAATACATTCTATTGTAACAATAATATATAAGTAAGTTATTGAATTTCCATAATAGTGCATACTTGTAGATGAAAATCCACTATTTATGAATAACATTAATATAATTAGTATTATGTTAAATATAGTAAAAATTTTACTAAAAATATTTTTATGAAATAGATCACGTAAATTATCATATTTTTTATCTGTCTTACTTAACATTACGTAAGCAAAAAATACTATAGACCAAAGTAATAGCAATACAAAATATACTTTAGATAAAATATTTGTTATAGTAACCGTTAAGTTATTATAGCTAGCATAAATATTAGCTATATCGCAAGTTAAAACTAGTGTTGATAAGACAAGTAATCCTTTGTATATTTTACTTTCTAAGAAATTATATTTTCTTTTTAAGAAGTAAATTAATTGTAGTATGACTATGTAAACCAAATTACATATTTGTATTGACATTTCATACATAAACTACCTACGTCCAGTAACTGATGCAAATGAAGATGCTACTTTTTTGAAACTTTCAACAATTTTTGGATCAAATTTTCTTCCTGCATCCATTTCAATCAATGAACTTATCTTATCATAATCTAGGGGAATTATACTGTTAACTAAGTTGTTATATTCTATACATATATTGACAATGTGTGATGATAATGGTATTTGATTCATGCTTAAAGCTAGTGGAAAACCTTTTCCATCATATCTTTCATTTGCACATTTTGCTATTTCTGATGCATATTTGCTATCAACTTTGTAATTAGTTTTTGACAATACATTTTTTATTATATAGCTACCATTTATAGGTATTTTTTCTAGTAAATTTCTATCTTCTTTACTTAGCATTCCTTTCTTATTTAATATTGTATATGGTACGGTATATCTACCTATATCATAGTACATTGATGAATATGCAATTTTTTCTATAATAGAACTTGTTAAATTATATTCTGGATAGTCTACGGATACTTGTAAGGCAAGAATTCTGGCATATTCATATAGTGTTTTCATATTGTTATTGTTATCTATTTCATATGATGTAATAATTGAGTCTATTACTGTTTTTAATTCTCTATGTTGCTCTAAAACCATTTGGTTTACAAGATTATTTGAACGATATAGATTAATTAAATTATCAATTCTATGTTTAACAACTTGAACATTGAAAGGTTTTTCTAGCATATCAGCTATTCCATAACTATAAGCTTTATCTCTTGTTGCTTTATCGTAATTACCGCTTATAATTATAACGGGTATTTTATTAAAATAATTATTGTCTTCTAGATAAGCTAAAACACTAAATCCATCTAGTTCTGGCATAATTAAGTCTAGGAATATACAAGATACTCCTTTATTTTCTTCCAATAAGGAAATGGCTTCTTTTCCATTGTTAGCTGTAATTACATCATAGTCTTTAATGAATATTTTCTTTAATAAATTACAAGTTATATTATCATCATCTGTAATTAATATTGTTGGTTTTTTATTTTCTACTAGATATACCATATTATCATTAACTGACTTACTGAGTTCTGGAAATTCTTTTGTCAATGTAGCTAATATGCCATTTATATAATCTTTCTTATTGTTAATATCATTTCCGTTGTTGGTTAAGTTATATATTTTGAATATTGCAAATGATATGGCATCTACTATCTTATTTAATTTTGCTTCTAAGTGATTATCTACATTTAATTCTTTATCATCGCTTATTTTAACGATTTCATTTGTTAATACTATAATGCTTTTTTTATTATTTTCCTCATATAATGAGAGAATATCACAATAATTTTTATATATGCCATTAATTAGCTTTCTGTATTTGTTGAAAACAACGCCACAGCCTTGGCTTTTAAGATTCTCTAGTAGTTGAATATTAAATTTTTCAATAAAATTATTTAGGTCATCTTCATGGATATAATTAGTACAATTATTGGTAAATTCTATAAAGCTTTCTTTTTTTATTAATTCTAATTTTCCATTATTTACATTAAGAGTACTTACACTATCTAGGGTAATATCCACTATAGTTATTTGCTTAAAATTGTTAAATATACTCTTTTCTATTATATCTTTGTAAATATCCATATTTTACCCTCTATTCTTGTAATTCAAAAGTAATCCATATACTTTATTACATTCAGATATTAATGAATCAAAATTATTATTTATATAAGTAGTATTATTTTCTTTTCCTGCTAGTTCATGTTGATAAAACATTTCTCCTAATGATGTAAAACCAAGCATTCTACAATTGCTTTTTAAAGCATGTACTAATATTGTGTAGTTATTGATATCATTATTTTGTCTGTAAGCATTTACTTTTTGCATTTCTTGTGGAAAACTATTGCAAAAATCTAATAATATTTCGTTATAAGTTTCAACATCAGATGTATTTTGAATTCCTATTTCGGTGTTCACACCATTTGCTTTTAAATATTCTATTTTGGCGTTATCCATATACTCACTCTCCTATTATAAGTATAAATTATTTCAGATTAAATTGCAACTAATATTTATGTGTTAAAATGCAAATATACCTAATTACAATTTTAATAAATTCTATATGACTTTATTGTGTAATTAGGTATATTTTTGATTGTGTTTGTTATTCTTTTATTGTATCTTCTTTTTTCTTGGTATTATTAGTTTGACTAATTCCATAATGTTCTCTAACTTTTTCTTTTATTTCCTCAAATAGTGCTTTATTTTCTTTTAATAATATTTTTACATTTTCTTTTCCTTGGGCTAATTTTTCTCCTTTGTATGCGTACCATGCACCACTCTTATCTATAATACCGGCATCAGCTGCTAAATCTATAACTTCTCCTTCTTGACTTACTCCTTCACCATACATTATATCAACAGTAGCTGTTTTAAATGGAGGAGCAACTTTATTTTTAACAACTTTTATTGTTGTTTTATTGCCCATTACATCTGTTCCTTGTTTAATTTGTTCTCCTCTTCTTATGTCTAATCTAACTGAAGCATAATACTTAAGTGCTTTACCCCCTGGTGTTGTTTCTGGATTGCCAAACATTACTCCCACTTTTTCTCTTAATTGGTTGATGAATATTACTATTGTATTTGTTTTATTTATTGAACCTGATAATTTTCTTAGGGCTTGCGACATTAATCTTGCTTGAAGGCCAACATGGCTATCACCCATCTCTCCATCTATTTCTGCTTGTGGTACTAGTGCTGCTACTGAGTCTATTACAACTATATTAACGGCTTCACTTTTTACTAGTGCATCACAAATTTCTAATGCTTGTTCTCCTGTATCAGGTTGTGATAATAGTAATTCATTTACATCAACGCCTAAATTCTTTGCATATACTGGATCCAGTGAATGTTCAGCGTCTATAAATGCTGCTCTTCCACCTTCTTTTTGGACTTCAGCAATTGCATGCAAAGCAAATGTCGTTTTTCCTGATGATTCTGGTCCATATATTTCAATAATCCTACCCTTTGGATATCCTCCTGCACCAAGTGCAATATCTAATGATAATGAGCCACTTGAACAAACATCTATCTTTCTCTCTTCGTGACTTCCTAATTTCATTATAGAACCTTTTCCAAATTGTTTCTCTATATCTGCTAATACTTGTGCCAACGCCTTATCTTTTTCTACTGATTTTGTCATATTTCTGTATCCTCCCTTAAAGTATATATTGATTATATATTAGTTTTTTATATTTGTCAATATTTTTTGCAAACATTAGTTTGAAAAAAACTGTAACTTTAGTTTTACAGTTTTTCATTTTCTGATATATTAATTATCTATTTCTTTAAGTAAATCATAAGTTATTATATCATTTGATATATTTATAATTTCATCGGCATATTCTACTCTTTTAGTTATATATTTGTTATTAATTACTTCATTGGTAATTGGATATATATCGCCATTTCTAGAATTATAATATATTTTACTTGTCAAGTATGAACCATTATTAAATACTATAGTATTATCACCGTTCTTAATATTCATAATGTCATTTCCAAGTGCGTACTTAGAACTGATTCCCAACATATTTCCTAAAGTTGGAAGAACATCTATCATACCCATTGGTGTATTTATTTCTTTGTTCTTTATATCTTTACTCCATATGATAAATGGTACTTTTCTATTTAATTCATATTCGTAATTAGTAACTTCATGATAATTTTCATCATCACTACTTAATACTTTATCTGTATATGGATCATAATTATACATGTATTCATAGTCTTTTTTACTTAATCTTGCATCATGGTCTCCATATATAACTATTATTGTGTTATCTAAGATTCCTTCTTTATCTAGTTCTTCAATAAATATTCCTATGCATTTATCCATATAATTAACTGATTTAATATATTTACCAATTGTTGTATCTTCTAGATATGGTCTTGTTATATATTGTCCTCCTACGGTAATACTTTTGCTAACTTTATATTCACTATATTCATTAACTTTTGTCCATGGTGTATGATTAGTTAGAGTAATTAATGTTCCATAGAACAACTCTTGATTATCATTAATTTCTTTAATCATTGGAACGGTTTGTTTAAAAAACGACCCATCTGATAATCCTAAGCCATATTCTTCATCAATAACAAATGATGATTTAGAATAAAATTTATCATAGCCTAAATTTTTATGCATTACATCTCTATTCCAGAAATTTCCTTCATTGCCATGCATGCTGAAAACATAATAACCTTTCTCTTTTAGTAATTTTTGAATAGTTTCATATTTATTATTGTAGTAGTTTACAAATACAGTACCGTTTAGGGATGGCATAAGTGATGTGGAATAGGTGAATTCTGTATCACTGCTGGTACCTACTCCTACTTGAGCATAAAAGTTGCTAAAATATAATCCTTCACTTGCTAATCTATTTAAATTAGGTGTTACACTTTCACCTTCAAATGACATATCCATGGTAAATGATTGTAAACTTTCTGCGTGAATGGCAATTACATTTTTTCCTTCAAAAATATTTGTGTACTCGTTAGTGGTATATATTTTTTCTTTATTATAGAAATCTTTTACTTTCTTTAGTGCTGCATCATGTCCAAATAAATTATTAAATTCTGGTCTTATGCTTTGGATTAAATCATCAAACTGATATATATATATACCAAAGTTATCTACGACAGAACTTCTATTCCATAATTTTGTTAACTTTGACCAGGAATTGTATGGTGGAATAATAATTCCTATTAATAATAGTGCTAATGAAGAATATACTACTATTAATTTATCTTTTTTCTTACTTTTATATGTTGACTTTTTTTTATTAACTAAATATATTAACATTATAGGTTGCCATAAAAATAGCATATCTTTAGGTTTTAATATTAATTCAAATACTGCATCTCCTACTTCTGTAATAAATGTAGATGTAGCTAGTAATGAGGCAGAAGCAAACGAATCATAATATGTATAATATATAGAATTAATTATACATATTGCCACCAAGATAATTGACCATATAATATAATATATATTTCTTTTTTTATTATTTTTTATAAACATTGATATGAATCCTATAAATAGAAGAAAACTAAGTTCTATTAATAGTCCTTTAATGCTTATAGTAGCTATTGTATATAATTTAAGTACGATTGCATTTATATAATTAGATAAAATAAAGAATACAAGCATTTTATCTATATTAATGTTATGTGTATTAAATAATTTATTTTTAAACTTCATAAATTGCCCTTCTTTCTTTATGTAATTATATCATATTGTTGGTTTATTTACAAAACAATTAAAATTTGTTATAATGTGTTTGGTGAAAAAAATGAAGTATTTAGAAAAGATAAAGGATTTATTAAAGAAGATATATACTGATTATGTAAAGAAGTATGGTTACATATTCTTAATATTTTTACCTTTGTTATTAATGGATATTATTATTCGTTCCTTTGGAAATGGTACTAATTTGTATAAAGTTTGGAACATTATACCGAATTTATTTACTATTACTTGGGCTTGTTTATTTATAGGAATTAGTTTGTCTTTGAAAAGTAAAATAGGTAAATGGGTTTATCTTAGTGTTAATATATTATTTTTGATAATGTTTCTAACTAATGGTATTTATTATTCTATGACACATAATTTCTTTGATTTTATATTACTGGAATCTGCTAGTGAAGGGGCTCCATATATGATGGATTGTATAAAGAATTGTAATATATGGATTTATATATGGTTTGTGATTATTATTTTTACTATATATATAGGATTTAAAAAGATACCTAAGAAAGATAATTTTAATTATAAAAATGTAATTATTGTTGTTCTTGTTTTTTTACTTATACATTTATTATTACCTAATTTATATGGTTCTGCTAATTCTAGTTTAGAATGGAATACATGGCAAAATCCTAGAAATATATATAAGAATTTTAATGATGCTAATAAAAGTATGAGTATTACTGGATTATATGAATATACTATTAGAAATTTCTATATAACTTTTTTACAAACAAAGGAAGAAGAAACAAGTGAAGACTATGAATTTCTAATGGAGGCTTTTTCTGTTAATAACAATGAAGTAAATAAATATACTGGTATATTTAAAAATAAGAATTTAATATTTGTTCAATTAGAGGGTATAGATGATTGGTTGTTAACAGAAAAGGATATGCCAACTTTGTATGGTATGTTAAACAATTCTTTTGTATTTCAAAATCATTATTCTTATTATAATGGTGGTGGGTCAACTTTTAATTCTGAATTTGCTGTTAATACTGGTTTTATAACGCCATTATCTTATACTCAAAATGCTTATTCGTTTAATAAAAATAGTTTTCCTTATTCAATGGCTAATATGTTTAAAAATCAAGACTATGTTGTTAATGCTTTTCATATGAATAGTGGTGAATATTATTCAAGGCAAACGAATTACACTAATTGGGGATATGATAAATACTATGGTTTACTTGATATAAATGATTATAAAGATAAATCTTATACTTTGGATAGAGAATTAATTAATGATATTACTTTTCAAAAGAAGATGTTTCCTAAAGATAGTAAATTTGTGGATTATATAATTACTTACTCTAATCATTTACCTTTTACTAATACGAAAGGAGTATGTAAATTGTTATATGATATGGAGATGGACTTAAATGACACTGTTGATATGGGTGAAGAATCAAGTTCTATGTTTGTTCAGTTAACAGAAGAGGAGTGTATTAGGAAACAAGCTCATGAAACTGATTATATGATGGAATTATTACTTAAAAAACTTACTGAATTAAATTTAATTGATGATACTGTTATTGTGGTATTTACTGATCATTATTTATATACTGTTGAAGACAAGACAATACTTGATAAATATAAGAATACTTCTAATAATCTTATAAATAAAACTCCTTTCTTTATATGGCAAAATAACATGAAAAGAACTAATATTAAAGAAGTTACTTCACAGTTAAATATATTACCTACTACTTTAAATCTATTTGGAATTAACTATAATCCTAATTATTATATTGGTAGTGATGCATTAAGTTCAAATTATAAGGGAATTGTTTTCTTTAGTGATTACTCTTGGTATGATGGAAATATATATGTTGATAATGGTGTTATTGCTAATAATAAGAGTTCTTCTCAAGAATATTTGGATGAAAAGAATTATTATATTCACTATTTAACAAAGAAAAATGATTTAGCTCTTAAATATAATGTATTTAAAAAGAGTACTTAATTAAAAATAAAACTGATAATTTAATGATATGAACCCCGTTTCTTGGACACAAGAGAAACGAGGTTTTTATATGTCAAAATTAACTTATGAAGATAAAATTA
>OJAM01000295.1_pt1 | contig 23726 bp, 24 predicted proteins | sample 1589071 | NCBI WGS metagenome assembly OJAM01 (sample SAMN03283243) | human gut metagenome | biome: human-associated habitat; material: feces | host: Homo sapiens | place: Peru | collected 2012
GGTTTCTCTCCGCGAATATGCAGCACACCGACGTCGCCGTTGCAGACATCGTAATAGGGGTTGTTCTGCGTAACAATGACGCGGTCACCATCCCGAAATTTTCCCCATGTCGGCTTTTTCGCCGTCAGCGGGTTGACTTCATTCTGCAGGCGCGTGTTGAGCGCCTGTACGGAAAAGTCGGTTTTGGTCTTCACCGGAGAGAGGACCTGAATGCTCTCACCCGCCCGGTAGCGCCGCGCGGCCTCCTCGCACAAAAGATCGGGAATGATCTTACTATCCGCGGAAAGCAGACGAAAGCTGTCATCCCATTGCAGTTCCCGCTCATCGCTCAGCTTTGGGAAGGCTGCGACGTTCTGCCGCAGCGCCGCGGCAGCCGCGCTTTGACGGTACTGCTGCGCTAAGCGGATAGAGGGAATACCAAGCTCCAGAAGGTCGGGAAGAACATTCCCGGCACCTACGGACTGCAGCTGGTTCGGGTCGCCAAGCAGGACGACGCAACCCGCGCAGAAAGAAGCCCAATGACTACGGTACGGGGATTCCCTATCACGAGGTAGAGGCCCTTGCCCGCGTCCTGCTCCTGGAGATACAAGCGTTCTTTGAGAACGAGGACGGACAGCGGGAATATGCCGAGTGGAAAGCAAAGCAGCAGGCCGAACAAGAGCAAAGAACATAAAATAAACGGGAGCATGGATTAAATGCTCCCGTTTGTCATTGTCAAAAACTTGCCGACCGCAGTTGAGATATTATAAGGAGAACATATACATGAATTGGGTAATAGATATAAAAGAAATATTTCATGCTATGCCCTTTTTCTCCATCGTATAAAAGCATAAACGGTAGCGCTAAGCACATACACCACTGTCCATCTATAAACAGGTCAGAAATATTAAAATAAAGCGGACTAAAACAGCGCAAAGGTAGAGTGTAAAATATACTGGCAGGAACAAAAAAGCATAGTAGTGCCAATGCTGCAAATATAATGCAATTTATTCTTTTGTCCTTGATGTAATACCATGCAATGCCGAGCAAAATAAAGATAATTGAATACTCAACCGTAAATATAGACGGGAAAAATATAGATATAATGTTCCAAATCTCAGCATAACCACTCTCACATAAAGCAATATTAAGCGGAAATATGAGAAACGGAACGATTAAACAAATAAGCGGTATAACAGCTGTTTTCAAATTTTTACACTTGGTGATACATTCTGTGGTGGTCACAATTAGAGCGACATAGAAAAAAGTGGGGAGGATATTGCCAATGCTGAATATATCAAAAGTGCTTTCAAAAATTCTATTAAAGATTTTGACTGTTACCCCGGCTATATAAAGCCGCATGGCGAATCTAACTTTATTGTGAGTATAGTGTAGACTTTCTACTACAACAAATAGAAATAGCGGAGCAGCAATTCGACCAACTATTCGGAAGAAATCATTTATAGACAAGTTTGTTGTGAATGTCTGATATGCACCGAAATGGTCAAATGTCATAAAAATCAACGCGATAATTTTTATTTCAAACGAATTGAGGTGCAATCTTGACTTGGTAGAAGATGCCGACATTGAATACCCGCCTCGCTTTCTCTATACCATTATTGCTTAAAATGTTAACGGTTTGATTGGATTATATCATGTGAGAATGAAAAAACAAGGGCAGGAATAACTTCCTGCCCCTGTTTACTATAGAACATTTTCAATAGAAATGATAAATCCGAACACATTACCAACTTGGATAATGTAGTTCGGATTATCATTACTTGGTCCGAGTGACTGGAATCGAACCAGCGGCCTCTTGAACCCCATTCAAGCGCGATACCAAACTTCGCCACACCCGGATATGCTGTTTTGCTGAACTCAGCCTAAATAAGATAGCATATCCCGGCGCAAATTGCAAGCCTTATTTTCAAGTTTTTTTAAAAAAGCGACAAAAACTTTTTGTTTCTTCCTACATTGTTCCTTTCAGGTAACGGTAGTCCATTTTCATGATATTGCGCAGGAAGGGCACGAGCAGCACGGCGTCCGCCGCCATCCAGGCAAAGGGATCGGCGAAGCAGAGGGCATAGACCGCCGCGCGCGGCGCATCGGAATTGACCGGACCGCCCGCGATCAGCGGCGGCAGCAGCAGGCACACGCTCACGCGCGCGACCAGCTCGGCCGCGCCCGCGCCGAGCACGAACTGCGGCTTGCCGATGCCCTGCACACAGTTGCGCACGACGAAGATGAAGCCGAGGAAGAGGTAGAGCGACAGGTCGACATAGAGATAGGTGTTGCCGTAGCGCATCGTCTCCGCCGTGACCTTATCGGGTGAGAGGAAGATGTAGAGATACCCGCCGCCGCGCGAGAGCAGCAGGCCAGCTGCGATGGAGATGAGGCACATCGTCCAGACAATGATGAGCGCCTGCACCGTTCCTTTCTTGATGCGCGCGTGGTCGCCCGCACCGAGGTTCTGCGCGGTGAAGCTGGTCATCGCCGCGCCGAGGCCGTTGAGCGGCGTCATAAGAAGATTGTTGAGCTTGTTCGCCGCACCAAAGCCGTTCTGCGCCGCGTTGGAGACCATTTCGCCGCCAAGCGTATCGAACTGCACGATGACGCTCTGCATCACGATGATGCCGATGGCAAGGACAGAGAACTGCAATCCGAGCGGGATGCCCTGAATGAGATGTCGCGTAACGTCGCGCCTTGTGATGCGCCAGTCCTCGCGGTGCAATCGCAGCTCGGGATACTTCAAAAAGGCGTAGAGAAAGCAGCCGAGCGTGCTGATGAGCTGCGCCGCAACGGTGGCGATGGCTGCGCCCGCGACGCCCCAGTGGAACGAGAGGATGAAGAGCAGATCCAGCCCCACGTTGAGGATCGTCGAGAAAAGCAGGAACGCGAGCGGCGTGGCGCTGTCGCCCATGCTGCGCAGGAACGAGCAGATGAAGTTATAGAAAAGCTGCGCGCCGATGCCGCCGAAGAGGATGGCGCAGTAGGTATAGGCCGCGCGGTAGACCTCCCCGCTCGCGGGCGTGACGTTGATCCACGCGAGCATGGGGTCGAGCAGCGCCAGCGCCAGCGCCGTGAGAACAGCGGTCAGCGCCGCGGAGAGGACGATCTGCGTCGCCATGGAGCGTCGGACGCCCGCGCTGTCGCGCGCACCGACAAAGCACGATGTCACGGTGCAGAAGCCCGCGCTCGCGCCGAAGGCGAACTGCAGGAAGATCATCGCGAGCGAGGTGGTGTCGTTCACACCGGCGACCTCGCTCGCCGTCAGCGTCTGACCGACAATGGCGGCGTCGCTGATGGAATAGACCTGCTGGAGCAGGTAGGAAACGATAATGGGGAACGCGAACACGAGCAGCGTCTTCCAGCACGTTCCCTGCGTGAGGTCCACGGGCTGAAAGAACGAACGAAGCGAAAACGACGACTGATGATTCATAAGCCTCACCTTTTACCACGGTGTATTTTGATGTCTTTCATACGAGATTGTGATTATAAATTTGTAGGAAAGGGTTGTCAATGTCACTTTTGTCCAAAAAAGTGTGCGCTTCGCGCCGCATCTTTTCTCTTGCGCCAAGGGCGTAAAGGGAGTAGAATAGCGCCGAAAACAAAGGGTGTCTCCCCCTTTCGGAAAGGAGCGCGGAACGCGCCATGCTTGCCTTCCTCCTCGCACCGTTTTACCTGCTTTTTAACCTCTATCTGTTCCGCCGCATCATGGGCTGGGTGCGGGCGTGGTTCCCATGGTTCCGCAAGCGGAAGCATTGGGCCGTGCCCGCCGCGCTGTACGCCTTCTTTGCGCTCTCCTTTGTTCTGGCCTTTCCGCTGCCTGCCGGACGGCTGAAGCGCGCGCTCATGCTCATCGGGAATTATTGGCTCGGCGTGCTGCTCTATCTGCTGCTGGCAGTCCTGCTCGCGGACGGACTGCGGCTGCTGCTCGTCCACGGTCTGAAGCTCCGCTCTCTGCGCTCGGCGCGGATGCACCGCATCGCGGGCTGTCTGTGTGCGGCGGCCATTCTTGTGACCTCCGTCGGCGGCGTGATCAACGCCCGCGTCGTGCGCGTCACGCCCTATGAGATCACCGTAAACAAGTCCGCCGGCAGCATGGAGAGCATGAAGGTCGTGCTGCTCGCCGATCTCCACCTCGGCTACAACGTGGGCCTTGCGCAGATGGAGCGCATGGTCGCGCGCGTAAACGAGCAGGACGCCGATGTGGTCGTCATTGCGGGCGACATTTTTGATAACGCCTGGGAGGCCGTGGAGGAGCCGGAGCAGATCGCCGCGGTGCTGCGCGGCATCCGGTCGAGGTACGGCGTCTACGCCGTCTACGGCAACCACGACATTGAGGAGCCTATCTTAGCGGGCTTCACCTTCCGAAGCGACGGGAAAAAGCAGAGCAGCCCCGAGATGGACGCCTTTCTCGCGTCCGCGAACATCCGTCTCCTGCGCGACGAGGCCGTGCTGCTCGGCGGCGAGGTTTATCTTTACGGCCGCCCCGATGCGCAGCGCCCGGGGCGCGGCGTCGAGGTGCGCAAAACGCCTGCGGAGCTCGTCGAGGGGCTGGATACGGACAAGCCCATTCTGGTCCTTGACCACCAGCCGCGCGAGCTGGAGGCGCTGGCCGCGGCGGGCGTGGACGTCGATCTCTGCGGGCACACGCACGACGGGCAGATGTTCCCCGGCAACCTCACCGTCCGGCTATTTTGGGAGAATGCCTGCGGCTGTCTCCGCGTGGGGTCGATGCACAGCATCGTGACCTCGGGTGTCGGTCTCTTCGGGCCGAATATGCGCGTGGCGACCAGAGCCGAGATCTGCCCCATCACCATCCGCTTCGCTGAATGAAAAAAGGGAAACGGTTTTGTAAGCCGTCTCCCTTTTTTATTTTTTCTCCGGCAGCTCGTTCCAGAGCGTGAAGCCGAGGATCAGCGCACCGCCGACGAGCTGCGGCGCCGTGACCGGCTCGCCGAGCACCGTCACCGAGACGATGACCGCCACGAGCGGATCCATGTAGCTCAACAGAGCGACCTCCTGCCCCGGCAGCTCGCGCAGGGCGGAAAAATACAGGCAGTAGGTCACGCCCGTGTGGAAGAAGCCCACGATGAGCAGGCAGACCCAGCCGCGCGCGTCGAGCGTCCCCAGCGATACGCCGCCGGTCGCGGCGACGTAGGGAATGAGAATGACGATGGCGGCTAAAAACTGCAAAAAGGTCCGCTGGATGCCCGCGACGCTTCGGATGAACTTATTGAGCAGAATGACCGCGGCGTAGAACGCCGCCGCGCCGAGGCCGAAGAGCACGCCCCGCACATCCGCGCCGCCGCGGAACCCCCCGACGCCGATGACCAGCACCAGTCCCAGCGTGGACATCACGAAGCAGACGATCTGCTTTCCCGTCAGCCTTTCGTGAAAGAGCAGAGGGCAGGCGGCGGTGACGAGCACGGGCGCAAAATAGTAGCTCAGCGTCGCGACGGACACGGTGGTGTAGCGGTAGGCCTCGAAAAGCAAGATCCAGTTCACGCCCATCGCCATGCCGGAGAGGAGCAGCAGCGCGGCCTCGCGCCGATTCGCGCGCAGCGCGAGCTTCTGTCCGCTCACGAGCAGATAGCTGCCGACGAGCAGCGCCGCCATCACCGCGCGGTAAAGCGCCAGCTCGCCCGAGGAAACGGAAATGCCGCGCACGAACGGCGCAAGCGTACCGAAGATAACGGCTGCGGCTGCAAGCATCCCACGCGCCCTCCGCTGTTCCATGAGTCCTTCCTCCCTGCGCAAAAGAATGTCATCATTATAAAGGCTTCGCCGCAAAATGCAAGCTGCGGAACGCACAAATCGCGGCATTTACTTTCACCCCGCCATCGGATAAGATAGAGGAAGAAAAAATTTTTTGCGTGTTCCGCGCGACCTTCGCGCCGCGTTTGCGGTAAATAGAGTGAAAGGAGGCGGGGCCAAATGAAGGACGAGCAGATCATCGCGCTGTATTTTGCGCGCAATGAGGATGCCATCGGCGAGACCGACAAAAAATACGGAGCGCGGCTCCTGCAGCTCGCGCAGCGCATTCTCCTCGACCAGTTTGCCTGCGAGGAGGTGCGCTCGGACACCTATCTGAAAACGTGGAACGCCATTCCTCCGCAGCGCCCGCCGGTGTTTCCGGCTTTTCTCAGCCGTTTGACGCGGCAGGGCGCCATCGACCGCTATCGCCGCGACGGCGCGCAGAAGCGCGGCGCGCGGGAATATCTTCTCTCCCTTGAAGAGCTGGGCGACGCGGTCGGCGGCGAGGCGGACGAAGCGCTGGACGCGAGGCTGCTCGCCGAGAGCATCGAGCGCTACCTGCGCACGCTCTCGCCGCGCGAGCGCGGCGTCTTCCTCGCCCGCTATTTCTACGTCGATCCGCTTGCCGACGTCGCGCGGCAGTACGGCACGAGCATCGGCGCGGTCAAAAGCCTCCTCTACCGTACGCGGCAGGGTCTGCGCGCACATCTGGAACAGGAGGGCTTTACGGTATGACGAACGAACAGCTCAGCGCTTCCCTCAGCTATCTTGGCGACGAGCTGCTGGCGGAGTGCGGCGCGCGGCGGCAGAGGCCGAAGCGCTCATGGCGGACGGCGCTGATCAAGGCCGCGTGCATCGCACTGGTGCTTTTCAGCGGCATCTACGTCGCCGGACGCTTCGACTACTCGCTCGGCGCGGGCTGCGCCTCCAGCCCCGGCACGATCGCGGACGGCCGCTATTATTACCACGTCCGCCACAGCGGCGTCTGGTGCTACGATCCCGCCATGGGCACGAGCGAGCGGGTGCTCAGCACCTTCTGGTACGATGGCTACGCGGTGAACGGCTACGGCATTTACTACCTTCGGGGCGAAACGCTCTATGTGCAGGTACACGAGACGGGCGAGCGGATAAAGCTCTACACCGCACCGCAGGACTGCACGCGGCTTTTCTTCTCGCTGCTCGGCGACGGGCGCATCGACGTCCGGCTCCGCTTCAACAGCTATACCATTCATCAGGACAAAGTCCCAACTGACACAGAGCCCAATGTACCGTCCCGGAGCTATAATGACACCATCGTCTGGAGCGAATACCTGCTCGACGGCAGGACCGGCGAGCTGCTGGAGGTCCGGCAGGAGTACGCATCCTCCGGCGCGGGCTTCGAGCAGTTCTATGAAAACACGCACCTCACGTTCGGCGGGTACGAATTTACCCTCGTGCCGAGCGGTCAGCGGGCGGACGGGGTCGCCCTCTACCGGCTTCTCCGCGACAGCGAGGACGTGACACCCGAGGGGACGCTGTTCGATCAGGGCTTCTTCGTGCTCCGCGGCGGCCAATACGCTCTGGTCGAGTGTGTGAGAGGCGGAAAGCTGACACACAATATGCTCTGCCTCGGTGCGGACGGCTCGGTCACAACGCTGCGCTGCCCGAACACACGCAGCTACGTCGCCGCGGCAGACGGGTTCGTTTTCTACGACCAGTACGAATGGCAGCTTGCCGAACAGCGGTACGTCGGCGTCGGTTGCCATGACATCGCGACCGGCGAGGAATGGCTCCTCACCGTCGACCGCACGGACCTCACGCGGGAGCTCTACGACTACACGACCGACGGGGCCTATCTCTACGCCTGCGCGCCGTGGAGCAGCGCGCACACGGTCTGGCGGCTCGTCTCCGGCGAGGACGGCAGGCCCGTCGCGCTGGAATACGTTGACACGGTTGGCCCCGCACGGCATTGAGGCAGAGGAAACGACAGCAGAGCGGGGGAGCTTCCCGATGGATGCTCCCCCGCTTTTTGCGCGCACGGCGCGTTATTCCTTTTTCTGCGCGTCCTCCGCGCCGTTCTTCTCCTTCCGCTCGCGCAGGATGCGCCCCACGCACACGAGCGCAAGGAGCGCCCACAGGGCGATGCCCGCCGTCCAGCCCTTGAGGTAGCAGCCGACCGCCATCAGAATGGTGAGCGGCAGAACGATATACAGCGTCCGAATTTTGATCATGGTTTCTTCCTCCCTGTTATTCCAGCTCGTCGAGCGTCATGGAAAAGCTCTCCGCGCAGTGCTCCATAAAGTAATCCAGCTCGGGCAGATGCATCGCGTCGAGCGCGGCGCGGGTCTGCTCGGCGGCGCGGCGAAACTCCGCGTTGCCCGCCTTGAGCTCCTCGACGCACTTGATATAGGCGGATAGCTTGTCCGCCGCCTTGACCAGCTCGAGCACCTCGCCGTCCGCGCAGTCGAGCACGTCGTCGTAGTCCGGCCTGAGCTCGTCGGGCAGCATGGCAAGGAGCCGTCCGCAGGCGACCGCCTCGACCTTCTTGTAGGCGTCGCGGATCTCGGGCGCGTAATACTTGATGGGCGTCGGCATATCGCCGGTGATGATCTCGCTCGCGTCATGGTAGAGCGCGACCGCGGCGACCTGTCCCGCGTCGATCTGCCCGCCGTACACGCGGTTTCGGATCACCGCGAGCGCGTGCGCGAGCACCGCGACCATGTGGCTGTGCTCCTGCACGTTTTCGGAAAAGGTGTTGCGCATGAGCGCCCAGCGCGTGATGTAGCGCATCCGCGCGATGTAGGCAAAAAAGTGGCTTTTCATGTCTCCTCCGGTTCCCCGCGCAGGCCGTCGCCGTCGACGGCGGTGATGCGCACGTTTTGCACAGTGTTATGTAACCCTTTCATCCCCACCGTGACGGGCATATAGTTCGGCGCGTGGCCGACGCTGCCCTCTCCCCTGTCCTGCTCAAAGAGCACGGGAAAGGTCTTTCCCACGCAGCGGGCGAGATAGCCTTGGTGCATCCGCTCCGCGACGGCGGCGGCGCGCGCCGCGCGCTCCTCGCGCACGCTCATGTCCACCTGCGCCATCGCCGCGGCCTTCGTGCCGGGGCGGACGGAATAGGGGAAGATGTGCATGGCGGCGAAGCCGCACTTTTCAATGAAGGCGAGCGTCTCACCGAACTCCTCCTCCGTCTCCTCCGGGAAGCCGGTGATGAGGTCGGTGGTGATGGCGGGGTCGTCAAAATATTCGCGCAGCAGCTCCACAGACTCATAATACCGCGCGGTGTCGTACCGGCGGTTCATGCGCCTGAGCGTCGCATCGCAGCCGGACTGCATCGAGAGATGGAAGTGCGGGCAGAGGGTCGGGAGCTTTTTCGCCCGCTCGCAGAATTCCCGCGTCACCGTGCGCGGCTCGAGCGAGCCGAGCCGGATGCGCATCTCCCCGCCCTCGCGGGCGATCAGCTCTAAAAGGTCGATGAGCGTCGTGCCGTCCTTGAGGTCGTGACCGTAGGATGAAATTTCGATGCCCGTGACCACGAGCTCACGGTAGCCCTGTGAGCGCAGGGCGCGCACCTGCTCCGCCGCCTTGTCCATCGGCAGCGAGCGCACGGGGCCGCGCGCGTAGGGAATGATGCAGTAGGTGCAGAAGTTCACGCAGCCGTCCTCGACCTTGAGCATCGCGCGGGTGCGGTTCGCCATGCCGCCCGCCGGCAGCACCTCGAACGTGCGGCGGCGCAGCGCGTCGTCGATGTCCGCGACCGTCTCGCGCGTTTTCACGGCCTCCTCCAGCCGGTCAAGGAATCGCGCGCGGTCGTTCGTGCCCATCAAAAGGTCGATGCCGAGGCTCTTCGCCTCCTCCTCGTGCGTCTGAACGTAGCAGCCGCAGGCGGCGACCACCGCGTCGGGACTGTTCTTCTTCGCGCGGCGGATCATCTGGCGCGACTTCTTGTCGCTCACCGCCGTGACCGAGCAGGTGTTGATGATGTAGGCATCGGCGGGAGACTCAAAATCCACCAGCTCGTGCCCGCGGGCGGTCAGCTCCTGCTCCATCGCCTGCGTCTCGTATTGATTCACCTTGCAGCCCAGGGTGTAAATACCGATCTTCATGCTTTCTCCTTGCTTTTCGTGGATTTTCCGCATATAATCATACCATGTTTTCGCTTGATTGCAAGTGCAAAGAAAGGAATGCTTTGCTATGATCTATCTCGACCATGCCGCCACCACGCCCGTCGCGCGCGAGGTGGCGGATACGATGTACGATGTTTTACTAAACGGCAGCGGCAACCCCAGCTCGCAGTACCCTTACGGCGCCGCCGCGAAAAAGCGTCTGGAGGCGGACCGCGCGGTCATCGCCGCCGCGCTCGGCTGCAAGCCGGACGAGCTGTATTTTACCTCCTGCGGCACGGAGAGCGACAACTGGGCCATCCGCCTCGCCGCCCACCAGAACCGCCGCGTCGGAAAGCACATCATCACCACCGCCGTGGAGCACAGCGCCGTGCTTGAGCCTTGTAAACAGCTGGAGCAGGAGGGCTATACCGTCACCTATCTCGCGCCCGACCGTCAGGGGAATATCACCGCGCAGCAGGTCGCGGACGCGCTGCGTGAGGACACGGCGCTCGTCTCCGTGATGCTCGTGAACAACGAGACCGGCTGTGTGTTCCCCGTCGGCGAGATCGCGCGGCTTCTGCGCGAGCGCGGCTCCAAGGCGCTGCTACACACCGACGCCGTGCAGGCGTTTTTGAAGCTCCCGTTCCGCGCGGATACGCTGGGCGCGGACCTCATTTCCGTCAGCGGACACAAGCTCAACGCCCCCAAGGGCGTCGGCGCGCTTTACATCGGCCCGCGCTGCCGCGCGGTGCGTCCGCTGCTCGCGGGCGGCGGGCAGGAGCGCGGCCTGCGCTCGGGCACCGAGGCCACGGCGCAGATCGCGGGCTTCGCCAAGGCGGTGGAGCTGCGGCTGGCGGGCTATGAGGAAAAGCTCGCCCGCATGGCGCAGCTCAAGCAGTACGCGCTCGAGCAGCTTCTCACCATCGACGGCGTGGTGCGCATCGGGAACGGCGACGCCCCGCATATCCTCTCCGTCTCGCTCGTCGGCTATCCGAGCGCGAACGTTGTCACCGAGCTCGGCGCGCAGGGCATCTGCATCTCCGCCGGCTCGGCCTGCCACCGCGGCAAGCTCAGCCACGTCTACGCCGCGATGAAGCTCGACAAAAAGACGGCCGCGGGCGTTCTGCGCGTCAGCTTCGCGCCCGAAACGACCGAAGCGGACGTCGACGCGCTCGTTTCCGCCCTCCGCAGGCACAGGGAAACGCGCTTTCCCATGCTGTAATTCTTCCGTTTGAGGTCGCTCATGTTCTCCTATCTTCGTCAGCCCGGGGGCTTTTACCGACGGCTTTTTCTGCTCGCCCTGCCCATCATCGTGCAGAATCTCATCACCACCTCGCTCGGCTTCCTCGATACCTTCATGGTCGGTCTGCTCGGCAGCGAGCAGATGTCCGCCGTCACGGTGGCGAATGTGCCTATCTTCATCATCCAGCTCATCGTCTTCGGATTGCAGAGCGGGTCGAGCGTGCTCATCAGCCAATACTGGGGCCGCGGCGACCGCGAGAGCATCAACCGCGTCATCGGCATTGGCTTGTGCATTGCCGGCAGCGTCTCGACGCTCTTCGCGCTCATCATGGCGTTCTTCCCGGCGGATGTTCTGCTGCTGGTGACGGACAATCTCCGTCTCGTCGCGATCGGCACGCCGTATATCCGCATCGTCGGCTTCTCGTATATCCTCAATTCCCTCTCGTCCATCTACATCGGGATGCAGCGCAGCATCGAAAATCCGCGCTTCGGCATGATCGTCTTCGCGATCTCGATGCTCTGCAACACGCTCGGCAACTATGTGCTGATCTTCGGCAAGCTCGGTCTGCCCGCGCTCGGCATCACGGGTGCGGCGGTAGCGACGCTTCTGTCCCGCGTGGTGGAGTTCGTCGTCGCGTTCTCCTACGCGTTCCGCTGCCGCACGATGCCGCTCATGAAGCACGCCATCCTCCGCCCCGGCATGGACATGCTGCGTAAATTCCTGCGCTACAGCGCGCCGGTGCTCATCAACGAGACGCTCTGGGGCACGGGCTTTTCGATGATCACGGTCATCATGGGCCACATGGCAAATAGCAGCGATCTCATCGCCGCCTACACGCTTGCGGGCAATATCGACAAGCTGATGACCTCCGGCGTGTTCGGCATCGCGGCGGCGGTATCCGTCATCGTCGGCAAGGAGATCGGCACGGGCAACTTAAAGGGCGTTTACAACATCGGCCGCGCGCTGTGCTTCACGGCGTTCGCGTTCGGCATTGTGCTTGGCCTCGTCGAATACACGATGTTCGTGACGCTGATGCGCCCGTTCGTCATGCCGCTCTTCTCGCTCTCAGCGGTCGCCGAGCGGCTTTGCAGTGTGATGCTCATGTGCTATGCCTGCGCCATCCCGCTGCACAGCTTTTCAACCACGATGGTCGTCGGCGTGCTGCGCGGCGGCGGCGATGTGAATGCCTCGCTTGTGATCGACAATTTCCCCCTCTGGTGCGGCACGCTGCCGATGATGTGTCTGCTCGGCCTTGTGCTCAAGGTGCCGAACGAGGTCTTCTGCCTCTGCCTGATGATCGAATATATCATCAAATCCCCCATCGGCCTTTACCGCCTGCACTCCGGCAAGTGGATCCACGACATCACCCGCATCGACGAATAACAAAAAAGCGGAAGGGCGCTGCCCTTCCGCTTTTCCATTCTCATTGTCAAGTTTTTACCGCGCGCTCCCGCCGCATTTCTCTCAGCACCGGCACGCTGACACACAGCGACGCCGCCACAAAGAACGCGATGCCGACCATGCGGTTCACGCTGATATGCTCGTGGTACACGACGACCGCCAGCGCCGTTGCCAGAATGGGCTTGACGAGATAAACGAACGACGCCTCCGTCGCAGAGGTGTACTCCGTGATCTTCGCCGTGAGCAGAAAGCCGATGGCCGCGCAGCCGATGCCGACATGGCACAAAAGCAGCGTCGTTTTGAGCGTAAAGCCCGTGAAAAACGGAATGCCCGCGAATATCTCCAGCCCCAGGCCGCTGTAAAGCGCACCGACCGCCGGAATCTCACCGAGCAGCAGCAGGAAAAGAAGCTCCAGACCGCCGATGAGCATGTTGAAAGTCGTGATCACGAGCGCGCCGAGCCGCGGCAGACGCAGCTTGCAGAGCGTACCGTAAGTGGCAAACAGCAGCGTGGCGGTGAGGATCTCCAGAAAGCCGCGCAGGCTGATCTCAAGGTGCGCGGGATTGAGGATCAGGAGAATGCCGATGACCTCGACCCCGATGGCCAGCAGATGGTTCTTTTTCAGCGGCTCATGCAGGATGAAGTGCGCCAGCGCCACCGCGAACACAGGATTGCCCGAGTAGATAATCGATGTAGCTGAGGCGTCCATGTGCAGCACCGCCATCTGCAAAAGCGACATGTGCAGCGTCACCGTCAGAAAACCGAGCAGTGTGAAATAGCCCCAGTCCGCCTTTGTAAGCTGGATATCCCGCTTTTTGAGGTCGTTCAGTGCAAAGGGCATCAGCGCAGCCGCGCCGAGCAGCACACGCTCGACTGTCACCTGCATGGGTGCAAACGCGCCGCCGAGCGCCTTGAGCGCGACCTCCGTCGTGGAATAGAGCATCGCGGCAAGCAGGATATAGAGATATCCCCGTTTCCGATCAGTCGTCATCTTCTTCCTCCTGTGCCTCGCCTTTGGCGAAGCAGCATCATTGTATGCCCCGCTGTGTTAAAATGCAATCCCAATCCGCTTTGTTCGGACGAAAAATGCCGCCCCGAATCGGGGCGGCATTTTGATTGCGGAACAGAAAATTACTTGGCAGTCTGCGCGGCCTTCTTGCTCTCCCACTTGGTCACGCAGCAGGCGCAGGAGATATCGCCCGTGATGTTGAGGCAGGTGCGGCCCATGTCGAAGAGACGGTCGATGCCGTAGATGATCATGATCATATCGACGGGGATGTTCATCGCCTCGAGCACCATAGCGAGCATGATCATGCCCGCGCCCGGCGTACCGGCGGTGCCGATGGAGGCAAGCGTCGCGGTGACGACGATCGTGACCATCTGGCCAAGGGTCAGCGTCATGCCGCAGCAGGTGGCAAGAAAGATGGTGGCGACGCACTGATAGATGGCGGTGCCGTCCATGTTGATCGTCGCGCCGAGGGGGATAACAAAGGAGGAAACGTCGCCCTCCGCGCCCAGCTCATCCGCGCACTCCTTGCTCAGGGGGATCGTGGCGGCAGAGGAGGTGGAGGTAAAGGCGAAAATCATCGCGGGAGATGCCTTCTTGAAGAAGGTGAAGGGGCTGATGCCCGCAAACGCCTTGGCAGAGAAGGAGTAGCAGAGGACTGCATGGACGATGTAGCCGAGGTACGCGCAGCCGAGCACCACGGCAAGAGAGCCGAGGATCTCAGGGCCCTGCGTGGCGACGACCCACGCCATCATCGTAAACACACCGATGGGGCTGAGGGCAATGATGAACGCCATCACGCGCTCGATGACCGCATAGAGCGTGGAGACCAGGTCCTTGGCAAGCTTGCCCTTTTCGCCCGCGGCAAGGATGCCGCCGCCGAACATCAGGGCGATCACGATGACCTGCAGCATGTTTGCGTCGGTGAAGGACTTCCACATGTTGCTCGGGAAGATGGCGACCAGGGTATCCATGAAGTTGGCGCTGGTGGCCTTATCCCAGACCGCGCCGTCCTCCAGCGCGAGCGTGGGGAACCAGCCTGCATTGTTGAAGAGGTTGGCGAATACCAGGCCGATGACGCAGGCCGCGGCCGTGGTGACAAGGAAGTAGGCGACCGTCTTCCAGCCGACGGAGCCGACCTTCTTCATATCGCCCATGGAGATGATGCCGTCGATCATCGACAGCAGCACGACGGGGACGACGATGAACTTGAGGAGGTTGACGAAGATGGTGCCGAAGGGCTTTAAGTAGTTGGTCGTGAACTCGGGTATTCCCAGCATATAAAAGGCATAGCCGGCCAGAATACCGAGCAGCAGCGCAATTCCGATCTGCTTCGGCAAGCTTAGTTTTTTCTTTTCCATGCTCCACACACACTTTCTAAATGAAGATCCCCCATTTATAGACATTATCAATAGGGGTCACGTTTATTGTACTGCATTTAATTTCATTTGGCAAGGGTTTTTGCAGGAAAAATTTCGTTTTGCTGCCCGCATTTTTGCACAAAAATGATGGATATCTTTCATGTAAATTGGTCAAAATTCCGGCTTGCAATCTTGCCTGCTTTCGGGTATTCTTGGTCAGACGACAACAAACGAACAGGAGGAACGACCCATGATGCTCTGCACCGCGCCGAAAAAGAAAAATTCTTCCGTTGGTATTGCTGTTTCCGTTTTTATTGATATTGTTTCTTTTGACCGGTAAGTTTTCTTACCGGTCTTATTTTTTGCCCGCACGGGGCCCAACCATGTTTATTCAAATGAGAATAAAAATAAGAAGAAAGCAAAGAGGGAAAATCACATGAAGAAAGAACTCGGACACGAAGCCATCTACGACGCCCGCCAGCTGGGCACCCCCAGAATGCTGGTGCTGGGCTTGCAGCACATGTTCGCCATGTTCGGCGCGACGGTGCTCGTCCCCATCCTCGTGCAGGGCTACGGCCTGCCGCTCTCCATCCAGACCACTCTGCTCTTCGCCGGCCTCGGCACGCTCCTCTTCCACGTCTGCACCAAGATGAAGGTCCCCGCGTTCCTCGGCTCCTCGTTCGCCTACCTCGGCGGCTTCGAGACCGTCGCCAAGCTGGACGCCGGCAAATACGCCGGTATGAGCGGCGATGAAAAGCTCGCCTACGCGCTCGGCGGCATCGTGATCGCGGGTCTTCTCTACCTCGTGCTCGCGCTGCTGTTCAAAATGCTCGGCGCGAAGAAGGTCATGCGCTACTTCCCGCCCATCGTCACCGGCCCCATGATCATCATGATCGGTCTGAACCTCTCCGGCTCCGCGATCAACAACGCCGCGACCTGCTGGTGGCTCGCGCTCATCGCCATGGCGATCATCGTCGTCGCCAACATCTGGGGCAAGGGCATGGTCAAGATCATCCCCATCCTCCTCGGCGTAGTCGGCAGCTACCTCGTCGCGCTCATCGCCACCGCCTGCGGCGCGCAGCTGCCTGACGCGAACGGCGTGATGCAGCCGCTCGTCAACTTCGCCTCCGTCAGCAAGGCGAACCTGATCGGCCTGCAGCAGTTCGTCATCGCCAAGTTCGACGTCTCCGCCATCCTCGTCATGGCCCCCATCGCCATCGCCGCCATGATGGAGCACATCGGCGACGTCTCCGCCATCTCCTCCACCACCGGCAGGAACTTCATCGAGGACCCCGGTCTGCACCGCACCCTCGTTGGCGACGGTCTCGCCACTGCGCTCGCCGGTATGTTCGGCGGCCCCGCCAACACCACCTACGGTGAGAACACCGGCGTGCTCGCCCTCTCCAAGGTCTACGACCCCCGCGTCGTGCGTCTCGCCGCCGTCTATGCCATCATCCTGAGCTTCTCCCCCAAGTTCGACGCGCTCGTCAACTCCATCCCCGCAGCCATCGTCGGCGGCGTCAGCTTCATCCTCTACGGTATGATCTCCGCGGTCGGTGTGCGCAACATCGTGGAGAATCAGGTCGACCTCACCAAGTCCCGCAACCTCATCATCGCGGCGGTCATGTTCGTCAGCGGCCTGGGCTTCAGCTCCGTCGGCGGCATCACCTTCACCGTCGGCGGCGCGGCCGTCACCCTCTCCGGCCTTGCCATCGCGGCCCTGTGCGGCGTGATCCTCAACGCCGTCCTGCCCGGCAACGACTATGTCTTCGGCGTCAGCGTCGAGGGCGACAAGTCCGCCGACCTCGGCAGCTACTAAGAAGCAAATTTCAAAATCAAATCAAAAAGGAAGCGGCACGCGCCGCTTCCTTTTTTCGCTTCTTCGTGCTATACTCTATCCAAATCCTTTGCAGGAGGCATCATTCATGGAAAGCATCAAGCCCGGGCGCTACCGCCACTTCAAGGGCAAAGAATATGAGGTCCTCGGCGTCGCACGTCATTCAGAGACGGAGGAGGAGCTCGTCGTCTATCGCGCGCTGTACGGCGACTTTGGCCTCTGGGTGCGGCCCGTGAGCATGTGGAACGAGACTGTCGAGCGCGACGGCAAGACGTTCCGCCGCTTCACCTATATCGGCGAATGACGGACTATACGCTGATTCGCGCCAAGCGCCGTACGATGTCCCTGCAATTGGACCGCGACGGAAATGCCGTCGTCCGCGCCCCCTACGGCGTCAAAAAAGAGTTCATCGACCGCTTTGTCGCCGAGCACGAGGACTGGCTTACCCGCGCCCGCGAAAAGCAGCAGGCGCGCCGCCTTGCCCATCCCGAGCCGACGGACGAGGAGCGCAAAGCGCTCATCGCGCGTGCGAAGGAATACCTCCCGATGCGCGTCGATCACTGGAGCGGCATCATGGGCCTCACGCCGACGGGCCTCAAGATCACGTCCGCGCGCACGCGCTTTGGCTCGTGCAGCGGGAAAAACAGCATCTGCTTTTCCTGGCGGCTGATGCAGTACCCACCCGAGGCCATTGACTATGTCGTCGTCCACGAGCTCGCGCACATCCGCCACCACGACCACTCCCCCGCATTCTACGCGCTCATCGAGCGCTACATGCCCGACTGGCGCGAGCGGATGAAGCTGCTGAAAGAATAAAAAGAGACGCTCTGCAGGCGTCTCTTTTCATCATAATATGGTAGTCCGACCTTCTCTTACTTGTTGAGCTTCAGCCGGAAGTCCTCGCCTTCGGCGGCATACTCCACTTTATAACCCTGCTTTTCGGCAAAGCGGGTGGCGAGCCGGCGCGCGCCTTGAACTCCTTGCTCGCAACGCTCATGATGAACGCGCCGAGCACGAGGCCAATGATCTCAGGGCGGACATACTGCACCTTTGCCGCGCTGTGCAGGCCCACCGCGCCGGAAATATCGCGCAGAAAGCACGCGATGCAGAAGCCCATGTTCGTGGGGTTGCCGAGCGCCGTTAAGATGAGCGCCGCAAGGCCCACTGCGGCGCCCGCAATAATGACGCCCAGATGTACTTTTTTCATTTTCTCCAATTCTCCTTTTTTGATCGTTGACAAAATCAACACTTTTTGTCGAAAACCAGTATATCGGTTTATCTTTTGAAAAACAAACGGTATTCATAGATGAAAGAGGGGGAACCATCGTTTTTTTCGATGGTTCCCCCTCTTTTCTTCAAATCATCAGCTCGTAAAAGCCGTCGACCTCCAACCCCTCCGCCTCGGTCAGCGCGGCGAGCGCGGCGCGGTCCTGGACCTCTGCGCGCCACGACATACCGCAGTCCGCCGTCAGCTCACGCGGGACGGGGATGAGCCGCCCGGGCAGGCCCTTCGCCCGGCAGAGCTTTTCCATCGCGATGGCCGCGGCCGTCGTGTGGAAGGTGATGACGAGCCATAGCTTTTTCTCTCTCATGTTGCGATCTCGCGGAGCGCGGCGATTGCGGCGTCCGCTTCCTCTTCCGTATTGTACCAGCCGAAGCTGAAGCGCACCGCGCCCTGCTCCTGTGTGCCGAGCGCCTCGTGCAGGCGCGGCGCGCAGTGCGCGCCCGGGCGGGTCGCGATGCCGTAGTCCTCGGACAGGATATCCGATACCTCGCCCGAGTCCATGTCGCCGATGTTGAGCGCGGCGACCGCCGTGCGCTCATGGTCAAAATCGCCGTAGAGCGCCACACCCGGAATTTTCTTGACGCCCGCGACAAAGCGGCGCAGCAGCGCCATTTCATGCGCGTGGATGGCCTCAACGCCGGTCTCCTGCAAAAAGTCGAGCGCGGCGTTCAGCCCCGCGATACCGTGGCCGTTGAGCGTGCCCGCCTCTAGCCGCGTCGGCATCTGCTCGGGCTGCTCGTGGAGATAGGTCTGCACGCCCGTGCCGCCGACCTTCCAGGGGTTGATGTCCACACCCTCGCGCACGCACAGTCCGCCCGTGCCCTGCGGGCCCATCAGCGATTTGTGCCCCGTGAAGCACAGCACGTCGATGTGCATCTGCTCCATGTCGATGGGCAGCACGCCCGCGCTCTGCGAAGCGTCCACGATGAACAAAAGGTCGTGTTCGTGCGCAAATGCGCCGATGCACGCCAGATCCAGCGTGTTGCCCGTCAGGTTCGAGGCATGCGTGCAGACGACGGCGCGGGTATCGGGACGCAGCAGCCGTTCAAAATCGGCGTAGTCGATGTTCCCCCGCCGGTCTGCGGGAACAAAGCTCAACTTGACATTGTTTTCCCGTTCCAGCCGGTAAAGCGGTCGCAGGACAGAGTTGTGCTCAAGGTCGGTCGAGATCACATGCTCGCCCGCGTGGATGCAGCCATGGATGGCGATGTTCAGCGCCTCGGTCGAGTTACAGGTGAACGCCACGTGGTCAGGCCGCTTGCAGCCAAAGAGCGCGGCGAGCTTGCAGCGCGTGTCGTAGATCACGCGCGAGGCGGCAAGCGCCTCCTCGTGCGTGCCGCGCGCGCTGTTGCCAAAGCTCCCCATCGCCGCGACCACCGCGTCGATGACCTGCGGCGGCTTTCGCAGCGTGGTCGCCGCGTTGTCAAGATAGATCATCTTACGGACGGACGACGCGGTCCGCGCCGCTCATCTTTTCGACGATGACGTACATGTTCGTCACCTCGCCGACGGCGAGCTTTTCCTTGAGGTCGTAGAAGTTGAGGCACGTGCCGCAGCTCATGATCTCCACGCCGCGCGCGGCCATGCCCTTGAGGTCTTCGAGAGACTCCGAGCCCTCGCACGTCAGCTTCACGCCGCCGTTGTAGCAGAGGATGGTGTCGGGCAGGGTCTCCTGCTGGCTCAGGGCAAAGACGAACGCCTTCATCAGCGCGCCGCCGAGCTCGTCATTGCCGCTGCCCATCTTGTCAGACGACAGCACCACGACCGTCTTCGGCTTGCCGCAGGTGTAGCACTCGCCGCTCTGCTCCTCCACCTTGGCGTTTTCCCCCACGGTGATGGTCACGCGGTACTCGTTTTCGCCGAGCTTTTCGGTTTTGGACGTGCAGCCCTTGCTTGCGGCCAGCTTGCCGAGGTTCTGCACCGCAGTCTCGTTGTCGACCAGCGTTTCGACCGTTCCGGCGCCGCCGAGCTCCTGCATCGCCTTCTGCGTCTTCACAACAGGGATGGGGCAGGCGTCGCCCATGGCATTGACTTTGATCGTCATTTCTATCGCTCCTTATCACAGGGTTTGCACCCGTTATTTCTTTCTAACTATAACAGATTCCGCGCGAAGTGACACAACTTTTTTCTCCCGCCGCGAATTTTTTTCATGGTTTTTCCCGTTTTACCGTGCTGTTATCATTGATTTTTTCGATGGCAGTCTCCGCCTTGCGCCGTTTGCAGCAAATTGATAAAATGAGAAAAAGTTTGTATCTTTCTGCGCATTCCGCGCTCTAACAGGCAGAAAGAAGCGGAAAGGAGGCCCTGCATGGACGAATTTGACGAGATCTGCCGGCGCTGCACACCCGTTGTCTACCGCTTCCTGCTCTCGCTCTGCAAGGACGCCTCCCTCGCCGACGAGCTGACGGCGGAGACGTTCTATCAGGCGTATCTGCACATCGACACGTTCCGCGGCAACTGCCGCGTCGAATCGTGGCTCTGCCAGATCGCCAAAAATGCCCTCACAAAAGAGCTCCGCCGCCAAAGGCGCGCCGTCCCCTTCGAGGAAACGCACGAGCTCGCCGCGCCGGACGACATTTTTGAGCTGCTGGCCGACAAAGAACAGGCCATGCGCATCCACGCCTCCCTGCACCGGCTCAAAGAGCCGTACCGCGAGGTCTTCACGCTGCGCGTGCTCGGCGAGCTGCACTTTCGCGACATTGCCGACCTGTTCGGCAAATCCGAGTCCTGGGCAAAGGTCACATTTTACCGCGCCAAGGACAAGCTGATCGAAGATATGGAGGAACACCATGAACATTGACTGCCGTGTCATCGGCGACCTGCTACCGCTCTACGCCGACGAAAGCTGCTCGGACACGAGCCGCGCTCTCGTGGACGATCATCTCAAAACCTGCCCCCGCTGCCGCGAAACGCTCGCGCGGATGAAAAGCGAGCAGTTTCTCCCCGCCGCGCAGGCCATCGACCCGCCCGCCGTCGCCGACTATGCGCAAAAGGTCAAGCACCGTCGCCAGAAACGCGGCACACTCCTGACTGTCGGCGTCATCGTCCTGATCGTATTGCTCTCGCTCGCCGCCGCCGCGTGGATGAACCTTGTCCGCGCACAGCACCCCTACATCCCCGTGGTTGAGGAGAGCGTCTGCAACCTTGCCGCCGGAGAGGTACAAACCTTTGCCGACAGCTGCGACGGCCGCCGTCTTTTTACGAACAGCACGCGCATCGCCGTCACCTTCCGCGCGGATACGCCGCAGAACGGCACGATCACGCTCTGGAACATCACCGATGTCACAAATCCCTACCCGGCCATGTTCTACGAGGTCGACGGACGCACCGCGCGCTGCGAATTCACGAATCTTTCCTCCGCCGAGCGCTATTTTGTCCTCTGCGACGGTCTTTCCGGCGATGTGATCCTCTCCGACGGACGCCCGACAGACCTTTGGGAGAGCTTTCTCGATCTGCTCCACACCCTCTTCCCGCGCTGACGGCGAAAACACGGCGGAGTTGACAAAGGCGTTTCGCTTCTCTACAATAAAAGCAGTTTTTCAAGGAGGAGGTGCGCGCCATGAACGACAAGCTGCGTCTCACGCAGATGACAAAGGCGGCGGGTTGAGCCGCCAAGCTGGGGCCGGGTGCCCTGACAGAAATTCTTGCTGACTTGCCGAATGTGTCGAATCCCGCGCTTTTAGTCGGCTACGACAGCAGTGACGACGCCGCCGTGTACCGCGTCTCCGACGAGGTCGCCGTCATTGAGACGGTCGACTTCTTCACCCCCATTGTGGACGATCCGTATCTCTTCGGTCAGATTGCCGCGGCGAACGCGCTGAGCGACGTGTACGCCATGGGCGGCGAGCCGAAACTCGCAATGAACCTTCTGTGCGTGCCGAACTGTCTGCCGAAAGAGGATATCCGCGCCATTCTGGAGGGCGGACATGCCAAGGCCGTCGAGGCCGGATGCGTCATCGCGGGCGGCCACACCATTCAGGATAACGAGCCGAAGTACGGCCTGTGCGTCACGGGATTCGTCCATCCCGACCGCATCCTCAAAAATGTCGGCGCGCAGCCGGGCGATGTGCTGGTGCTCACCAAGCCGCTGGGCATCGGCGTGCTCACCAGCGCGGGCAAGGCCGACCTGCTGACAGAGGACACCGTGGCGCTGATGAACCGCCTGATGACCACGCTGAACAAGGGCGCGCGGGACGTGATGGTGCGCCATCAGGTACACGCCTGCACGGACGTCACCGGCTTCGGCCTGCTGGGGCACGGCTTCGAGATGGCGCAGGGCAGCGATGTGACCATCACCCTGCATGTGGAGGCGGTGGACTTCATCCCGGAGGCGGTGGAGTTCGCCCGCATGGGCGTGCTGCCGGCGGGCATGTACCGCAACCGCAGCTTTGCCGAAGCCGCCGTGGACGTGGGCGATACGGAGACGGCCATACAGGATCTGCTGTTCGACCCCCAGACCTCCGGCGGCCTGCTGATGGCCGTGGCGCCGGAGGACACGGACGCGCTGATAGCGGAATTGCAGGGCGCGGTGCCCAGCGTGCAACGCATCGGCACCGTCAGTGAGTACACCGGCGGAAAGCGCATCCTGCTGCGATAACGAAAAACGGCACGCATTTGGAAATGCGTGCCGTTTTTTATTCCGTTTTCGCCCCGTGGAAGCGGTCGTAGACCGCCTGCGCCGCGGCGCTCACGACGGCGTCCTTCGCGGACTCGACGTTCGCGCCGATCGCGGCGCCAAGGAGCTCCCGGACGAGGTCCTTGGTGCGCTGGTCGGCGGCGCCGAGGGCCGCGAGCACCTTCTGGATCGACTGTGGGCTCGCCATGACCTCGTCGAGCCTCGTCGCGCCGCCCGCCTGCAGGACATCGAAGAGCTCGTCGGTGAAGCGCTCCCGCTCGTCCGGCTCGACGCCCTCGAGCCAGCCCGCGAGCGCGGCGTTCATGCGCACGCAGTCGGGCTCGAGCCCGGGCGCCTCGACGAGCCCCGTACGCGTGACCTGCCATGACATGGGGTCGTGCTGCATGGCGCCCGAGGCGGAGCTCTGCACGATGAGCTTGTCGGAGCCGTCGTCAAAGAGCATGCCGACGATGTCGTAGGCCGGGACCACGTGGGTGAACCTCTGGCCGTACACCTCACTCGCGTGCGCAGGGATGGCCTCGGAGTACATTCCGGGGCCGTCGTCGCTCCACACGTGCTCGACGCAGCCGCGCAGCTCCTCGGGCAGGACAGCCGCCGCGTAGGCAGCGAGCACGCCGCCCTTCGAGTGGCCGCCGACGAGCAGCCGCCTTCCCTCGCTCGTGGCGAGACGAGCCTCCATCTGGAGGTAAGACGCGGCCGCGAGCTGGGCGGCCGTGACCCGGAAGCTCAGCATGAAGTCTTCCTTCCAGCCGACGAGGCTGTTGTCCGTTCCCCGGAACGAGACATACGAGAGACCCTCGGCGACGTCGACCGTCAAGGCGGAGAACTGCAGCGTTCGCTCGTCGTCGGTGACGTCGACGTAGTTGCGCGCGACGGCGCCGCCGATGCGTTTGCCGACTGTGAGGCCCACGCGGTTGATGTACTTCTTTTCGGGATTTGCCTTCATCAGCGCGTGCTTTTTGTAGTCGGGCAGGACATAGACGGCAACGGTCGATGTGACCGCCCGTGCCCCTTTCTTATATGCCTTGGAATACAGGTGGTTTTCGCAGATCGCGCGGTATTTCACGGGTCTACCCCTTCCGATTTGGTTTCGCTTGTCGTATCGAAAATATGCCGAATAATCAAAAACC